>Ga0080006_1165904_pt1 | contig 82050 bp, 58 predicted proteins | sample RS3BMetagenome_FD_69209 | JGI IMG/M metagenome (GOLD analysis project Ga0080006, IMG submission 69209) | Ferric oxide microbial mat and aquatic microbial communities from Rainbow Spring, Yellowstone National Park, USA - RS3B (SPADES... ... | reverse complement strand
TCCCCGTCGGTTGGCGCTTTGTTCTGACCGTCGTGTAGTCGCGGGTGTCGGTGGGGGTGAAGGTCGCGGTCAGGGTCTGTACGCCTGCCGCAAGCACCGTGCCCACGGGGTAGTTGTAGGTGAGCGTGCCGGCTACCGTGCTGGGAGTTACGCTGGCGTCAAGCTGGGCGGCGGTGAGTCCGGTCCCGTAGGTGATCGCCGCGGGCGCCGGCCAGGTGAGGGTGACCGGGGCGGCGGTCTGGGTCACCGTCAGGGTGCCGGGAGTCGCGGTGACGGTGTAGTTGGCCAGAGCCGTGCCCACCGGGGCCGGAGTGATGGGGTAGGTGCCCGCCGGCGAGCTGGTCACCGCCGTCGTCGAGAAGCTCTCGGTGATGGTGTCGCCGTTGACCGCGCCCGTCACCGTGCCGGTGAAGCCTGGGTTCGGGGTGTTGAAGGACTTGCTGGCGCTGTTGGCCGTGATGGTCAGCGGTGCCTTGTTCACCGTGAGAGTCACGCTCTGGCTGACCGTGGTGTAGTCCCGGGTGTCGGTGGGGGTGAAGGTCGCCGTCAGGGTCTGTACGCCTGCCGCAAGCACTGTGCCCACGGGGTAGTTGTAGGTGAGCGTGCCAGCGACCGTCGAGGGCGAGTAGCTGGCGTCAAGCTGGGCCGCTGAGAGCGCCGTCCCGTAAGTGATCGCGGCGGGAGCCGGGTAGGTAATCACCGGACTGGTTTGATTGACCGTTAGCGGCACGGTCTGAGTGACGCTCGTATAGTCAGTGCTGTCTGAGGGAGTAAATGTAACCGAGAGAGTGTTATTTCCGACAGTGGGAACACTGCCTATCGCTGGCGTGTATTTGAAAGTGCCACTGACCGAAGCGGTGGCGTTGAGTTGGGCTGCTGAGAGCGCTGTGCCGTAAGCGATCACGGCCGGGGCGGCCCAGGTCACGGTGGGGGTTGCCTGCGTGATGGCCAGCGCTCCGTTGACGAGGGTGAAGCTGTAGTTGCTCGAAGCGAGCGAGCCAAGCGCGGTAACGATGGGATAGTAGCCGACGGTGGCCGGCGCGGCGGGAGTTGTCGTAAGCCCAGGCGCGCCTGTGACCGCGGTAGCCTGCGTGTCCGGGCTGACGAAGCCGTTGATGGTGTAGGTGTAGGGAGGCACGGTTGTGCCGTACACCGCAGTCTCGTTGTTCGCGGTGATGACCAGCGCCTGTTTGCCGACCACGAGATGGACCGTCGCGGTCGCAGATCCGTAGTTCGGATTGGTGGGCGTGAAGACGACGCTGAGCGGGACGGTTCCGACGGCGGGGACGGTTCCAGCGGCCGGGGTGTATGTATAAGTGCCGGGCACAACGGCCGGAGTCGACGAGGTGTTGAGCGACATCGCCACGATGACGATGTTGCGATTGTTCGGCAGCGTGATGCTCTGCACGGTCCTGGTGCTGTCGAGGTTGAAGGCATATCCGTACAGGTTGAGGGCGACGCGGTTTTCGCCGCCGCCGCCAGTGTTCGCGTAAGGAGTCGTCGAGACGATGGCCTCGCCAGCGTAAGCGGCGGAGTTGGTCCAGCTGCTCAGGCTCTGTTTGAAAACGGCAATGGTTCCATCGGTGTATGTGATGGTGAACGTCTGAGCGGTCTGTCCGTCGCTCGTTGCCGCTCCGATGAGAGAGATTCCGGCGAAGTTCCCTTGCGGCAGAGCGATCGTCGTACTGGTGACGGCGCTTGGCAGGTTCGCCGGCCCCAGAAGATAGGTCTCGCCGTACCATACGATCGAGCTGCCGACCTGATTGGACGAGAAAGCGTTGCCCGCGTTATCGAAACCGCCGGTGGAGAAGGTCGAGCCGTCAGTCTGGAAGGCATTGACGCGATAGTAGGGCGCGAGCGAGACCGAGGTGGTGCCCGGAATGGACTCGGCGACCGCATTGAGCTGGGTGGAACTGAGCGCCGTTCCGTAGGTGATGGGCGCGGGAGTGGGCCATACGATCGTGGTGGCATTGGCCGGGTTCACCAGCTCCAGCACAGTGGCTGATGCGCCGGTGAAGTTCTTCGTATCCGCAGGAACAAAGGTGGCCGAGAGCGTGTTCTCGCCGGTGGGGAGAACGGCGCCGGTGGCCGGGTTGTAGGTCAGGATTCCCGCGACCGGCGGGCTGACCTCGGCCATCGCCAGCATGACGACGTTGCGTGTCGGCGGGAGCTGGATGCTCTGCACGATTTTCGTGCTGTCGAGAGGAATCTCGTAGCCATAGACACAGGTGAGATGGCCGTCCCTGCCGCCTGTCGATGTATCCCGGTAGGGGACGCAGGTGACATTGGTCTCGCCGGTAAAGTTCTGCGGATAGACCCAGTCGCTCAGGCTCTGCGTCACCGATGCTGTGGTGCCGTCGGTATAGGTCACGACGAAGGTGTTGGCGTCGGTGGCGTTATTGACGAGCGCGCCGAGCATGGCCAGGCCGGCGAAGTGCCCGGGGGGTAGAGGGATGGTCGCATTGCTGACCGCATCCGGCGCATTGGCCGGCCCAAGCTGATAGGTGATGTCATTCCAGGTAACGGACGTGCCCAGCAGATTCGACGAGTAGGATGATCCGTCGCTGTCGAAGCCGCCCGTGCCGTAGGTCAAGCCGTCGGGGTAGATGCCGGAGACGTTGTAGAAGCTCGCCAGCGGAACCATGTTGTAGACGGCTACGGTTGCGTCGAGTTGAATGCTGCTCAGCGCGGTTCCGAAGCCGATCGGAGCGGGCGTGGCCCAGTTAATCTGAGGCGCTGCGGGATTGACAACCAACGTGACCGTGGCGGTCGCACTCGTGTAGGAGGTTGTGTTGCTGGGCAAGAAGGTTGCGGTGATGGGATAGCTGCCGGCCGTCAGCAGCGTGTAGGGCGCGATGCTGTAGCTCATGGAGCCGGCCACGACAACGCCGTTCACTGAGGCTGTCGCGTTCAGTTGTGCGCTCGACAGCATGATTCCATAGTTGATCGGCGACGGCGTTGCCCAGGTGATTATGGGGGTGACCGGGCCGACCGTGACGGTCATCGGCGAGGAGGCGCTGGTTGCGAAGTTCGGGTCGCCCGTGCCTTTGAAGGTCGCCACGACGCTGTGAGCGCCGGAGGTGAGCGTTGTGATGTCCAGCGTCGCCGTTCCGTTGACCAGCAAAGGAGTTCCGATCGGCGTGCCGTTATCGGTGAACGTAATGGTGTCGGTCGCCAACGGAACCAGGCTGCCCACGACCGCGGGATCCAGGGTGGCGGTCAACACGACCTGCTGGCCGGGATAGGGCGTCGTTGTCGACACACTCAGTAGCGTCGAGGTCGCGATCGGTGTAGCGGTCAGCGAAACTGTGTTCGAGGTGGCTCGCGCGTAGTGGGTGTCTCCCAGATAGGTTGCGTCGAGCAGATGGGACCCGCTGCCCGGAATCGAAACGCCGCTGAACAGAGCGCTCGCGGTTTCGGTCTGCTCGTTCAACAGAATGCTTACCGTGTTGCTGCCGCTGTTGGCGACGGCGAGATCGATGGCCCCGTCGCCGTTGAAGTCCGCGGCGGTGATTCCGGTGGGTGTCGTTCCCACGGCGGCGGTCGTCTGCGCCGCGAAGGTCAGGTCTCCGTTGCCCAGCAGCAGGCTCGCGGTCTTCTGGCCGGAGTTGGTGACGGCGAGGTCTACCTTTCCGTCGAAGTTGAAGTCGCCGGCGACGATGGAGAGCGGTGTCGTGCCGGTGGCTGGAAGGCTCGTCTGTGCGGTGAAGGAGCCATCGCCGTTTCCTTTGAAGATGCCAATTTGATTTTTGGCGCTCTCCACCACGGCGAGGTCCAGTATGTTGTCACCGTTGAAGTCGGCGGTGGTCAGCGCGGCAGGCTTGCTGCCGCTTCCGGTTGAAGTCGACCCTCCGGGCGCCAGGGTGAAGGCAGTGCCGCTTCCATCGCCCAGCATCACGCTGATGTTGTTGTCTGATTGGTTGGTGACGGCAAAGTCGAGATGGCCGTCTTTGTTGAAGTCCCCGGCAAGCACCGAAGAGGGAATATTACCTACGACGACCTGGGTTATGCTGCCGGAAGGAAACGCGCCGGTTCCGTCGCCGAGCATGATGTTTACCGCACCATTTACCGGGTTTTCGAACAAGGTGGATGCCGCGCTCTCGGCTACGGCGAGATCGGCGACGCCGTCTCCATTAAAGTCTCCGACCACGAGCGACGTCGGGCTTATGGTCTCGAAAGAGATCCCGGGGAGCGAGTAGGCTACCTGCGGATAGAATGTGCCATCGCCCTTCCCGAGCAGAATCGAGACGGTTCCGTCGGCGCGGTTGGCAACCGCGAGGTCCAGCTTGCCATCTCCGTTGAAGTCTCCCGCGACAATCGCGACGGGCCCATTACCCGTTGCCGAAGTAGTCGACAGTCCAGTAAATCCACCTTTGCCATCGCCCTTAAGAATGCTGACCGTCTGGTTTGTGCTGTTCAGCACGGCGACGTCGACATAACCGTCGCCATTGAAGTCGCCGGCAGCTACGCTTTGAGGATTGCCGCCCACGGTAACGGGCGATGTGCTGCCTGGCACGGTCTGCTGTCCCGGCGTTGCCACACCCAGGATCGCCGTAGGGGGCACCAATAGATTGCTGTTCGTCGTGTCGTAGAGAGACACCGCTCCTGTGGGCGACAGACTGGCGCTGCCGGTTCCTGTGAAGGTCGCCTGCACCGACCAGTTCCCTGCCGCTCCGCCCGTCATCAGCAGGCTGCCCGTCGTCGGATAGCGACCGGTGATGGTTATAGTTTGTGCGGTGGAGGCGCTGATCGAATAGGGAGTGGCGACCTTGCTGCCGTTAATGCCGTTGAACGTAGCCACGATCGAGTGGTTGCCAATCCCACTCAACTGACGATCGAGAACCGCGGTGCCCTTGGTGCCGTTAGCCGACTGCACCTGGACCGTGCCCAGCACGCCGGTGATGCCGCCAAAGTTGTCGGTGAATGTTACCGTGCCTCCGGCTACCGGGTTTGTTCCAGCCATCACGGTGGCTTTCATATTCACGGGTGCGCCGTAGGCCGCGCTGGCCGGCGCCGCCGTCAGAGTAGTCGTCGTGCCCGTGGCAGCAAAGACTGCCGGGCACGGTAGGGCCGCGAGCGCAACGAAGGCACTCAAAAGGGTGATCGATAAAGATCTCGAGGTGGCCTTCCAGAAACCAAAGCAGCTCTTGAAGGTGATGCAGTGTTGCGACATGCATTTCTCCGGTGTGCTTGAATGCCACAAAAAAACTCTTCAGGGGCCGAGGGGGGCAGCGGTTCGGTAGCGCAAGTCTCGATCTGCGCTGGATTGGTTCTCTTAGGGCTTCATGGTGCGAAGAACGTTACTGCTATTACTCGGCTGGATACTCTGGAAGAGGACCTGTTCTCTTTTGTGAAGCATTGCTATTTGTTGGCAAGTAAAGGGGACTTCGTGCCCACCAACAGCCGGTTTCGCTTACTGCATAAGCATCGCTTCGCTTGGCGCGTTCCTCAATAGTTCGAACGTGTAGGTGAAAAATTGAAAAACGCGCCTGTTTTCGCATGTTTCACATACGCGTCGCCGGGGAACTACCACTAAAGTGGTGGATGGAAAGCGGATTCCACATCCGGTCTGGAGAGGAGAGTGCGGGTGACTCGCACGATCCAGCGGAGCGCCAGCCGCGGCGAGCGATTGCGGAGCTCTCTTGAGTATTTGTCCCTGAAGACTCTGGCGACGGAAGAGAAGTCGACATTCCAACCGGATTCGTGCGGCGTCATCGCGCGACGCAGCGGAGACCTCGCGTTCCGCCTTTGCTCTTGTCTTTCTGCTGATCGACAAACCTGCGGGTTGACGAATTTATGAAAAGACTCCTAGAAACCGTCTCACCCGGGGAATCCGTGAGCATTCAGTCTTCAGGCAGGTTCTAAGCACTCTTCCAGCAGCGCTCTCCAACAACACGCGGAGAAGCAGCTGCGTGGTCAGACCCCCGGATCGGACCGCCTGGCTGTGCTCGATCGCGGAAGAGATCGGCGGCACCCTGCAAATACATAGAGCGCAAGGGGTTGGCGGTCGTCTGCAGCCTCGTTCGTTTGGGGTAGGACCATCTATAATGGATACATACACTCATGGCAGACGATCAGAATCCCGAACTCCCGCTTACGCCTCCAAACACGCCCGCGAACCCGGACGGTCTGCCCCCCAGCACCGTGCAAGGCCGCGGCGCCGCCTTCATGCTCTCGATCAACATAGAAGAGGAGATGCGGCGGTCGTACCTCGACTACTCCATGTCTGTGATCATCGGCCGCGCGCTGCCCGATGTCCGCGACGGCCTCAAGCCCGTTCATCGCCGCGTGCTCTACGGCATGCAGGAGATGGGCCTGCAGTTCAATAAGAAGTACACCAAGTCGGCCAAGGTCGTCGGCCACGTCATGGGCAACTATCACCCCCACGGCGACGCGTCGATCTACGACACCATGGTGCGGCTCGCACAGCCGTTCGCGCTGCGCTATCCGCTGGTCGACGGACAGGGCAACTTCGGCTCGGTCGATGGCGACCCGCCGGCGGCGATGCGATACACCGAGTCGCGGCTGACGCGGATCTCGAGCGAGATGCTCGCCGACATCGACTCCGACACCGTGGACTTTGCACCCAACTACGACGAGTCGACGCTCGAGCCCACCGTTCTCCCGGCGCGGATTCCGAATCTGATCGTCAACGGCTCAGGCGGCATCGCTGTGGGCATGGCGACCAACATCCCGCCGCACAACCTCACCGAGGTGGTCAACGCCTGCATCTCACTGCTGCAGAAATCGCCGCAGGACCACCGCACCGACCTCGACCTCTGCCTCGAACACGTGCAGGGCCCCGACTTCCCTACCGGCGGCTTCCTCTTCGGCAAGGCCAACATCCCGAACACCTACAAGACCGGCCGCGGCCGCTTCATCATGCGCGCCAAGTGCAGCATCGAAAATATCTCCGGCGGTCGTCAGGCCATCATCGTCACCGAGATTCCCTACCAGGTGAACAAGTCGAAGCTCATCGAGCGCATCGCGGAACTGGTCAACGAAGGCGTCATCACCGACATCGCCCGTGACGAGTTCCGCGACGAGTCCGACCGCGACGGCATGCGCATCGTCATCGGCCTCAAGCGCGGCGCCGAACACCAGATCGTCCTCAACCAGCTCCACAAGCACACCCAGATGCAGGAGTCGTTCTCGATGATCTTCCTGGCCGTGCACAACGGTCAGCCGAAAGAACTGCCGCTCGACGCTGCCATTCGCGCCTTCCTTGATCACCGGACGGAAGTCGTGCGGAGGCGCACCGCCTTCCTGCTCAACAAGGCCCGCGACCGCGAACACATCCTGCTCGGCTACCAGGTCGCGCTCGACCACCTCGACAACGTCATCAAGATCATCCGCCAGTCGTCGAGCCGCCCCGACGCGCGGGAAAATCTGTTCTCGTACTTCTCGAACAAGCGCATCAACCTGCGCGGCGCCGAACTTGCCGGCGTGACGCTCGACCCGGTCAAGTACAACGTCGACATGACGTTCTCGACCACCGGCACGCTGATCCTCAGCTACCGCCAGGTCGATGCCATCCTTGAACTGCAACTCTACCGCCTGACCCAGCTCTCGATCGACGAGTTGCTCAAAGAGCTCGCCGAGGTCCGCGACAACATCACCGAGTTCGAGTCCATCCTCGCCTCGCCGGCCAAGCTGCGCAAAGTCATCGTCAAGGAGCTCACCGAGATTCGCGACAAGTACGGCGACGCCCGCCGCACCACCATCATCGACGAGACCGCCGAGCTTCAGCTCGAAGACCTCATCGCCGACGAGCAGGTCGCCGTCACCGTCTCGAACACCGGCTACCTCAAGCGCACGCCCATCTCCATCTACCGCCAGCAGCGTCGCGGCGGCACCGGACGGCTCGGCATGAAGACGCGCGAGGAAGACTTCGTCGCGCAGCTCATCATCGACTCCACCCACGCCTTTCTCCTCTGCTTCACCAACACCGGCCGCGTCTACTGGCTCAAGGTGTACGAGGTTCCCGACATCGGCGCCGCAGGCAAGGGCAAGGCCATGGCCTCGCTCGTCGCACTCCAGCCCGGCGAAAAGGTCGTCACCATCCTGCCCGTTCGCGACCTCAATGAAGCCGGCAAGTACATCCTCTTCGCCACTCGCAACGGCACCGTCAAGAAGACTGCGCTCAACGACTTCTCGAACGTGATGGCGCGCGGCATCATCGCCATCAACATCGAGAAGGACGACGAGCTCATCACCGCCCGCATCACCGACGGCCAGCAGGTCATCTTCCTCGCGACACACGACGGCATGGCGATCCGCTTCAACGAGACCGACCTGCGTTCGATGGGCCGTCCGGCCACAGGCAACCGCGGCATCTCGCTCAAGAAGGGCGACTATGTGATCGGCGCCGCGGTAACGCCATCGAACGAGGCGCGCAACAAAACTCGTCTGGCCCTCGCCGCCTCGAAGGGCCTCAGCGAGCAGGTGGAAGCGGCCATCGACGAGGCGACCGTGTCCTCCTCGGCCACGCCGCTCGAGCTCTCCGGCGACCCAACCGAACTCTCCGCTCCGGAGATTCCGGGCGACGTCTCAGCGAAGCTCGAAAAGCTCGACAAGCAGCTCGGCCTGACCCCCTGCCTCATCCTCTCAGTCTCCGACAATGGGTACGGCAAGCGCACCGACGTCGACCGCTACCGCCTGCAGTCGCGCGGCGGCAAGGGCGTCATCAACATGAAGGCCACGCCCAAGATCGGCAAAGTCACCGCCATCAACCTCGTCGACGAGACCAGCGAGGTCATGGTCATCAGCCAGTTCGGCAAGATCATCCGCATCGACACCAAATCCATCCGCGCCGCCGGCCGAGGCACCTCCGGCGTCCGCCTCCTGGACCTGGACGCCGACGACAAGGTAGCCGCCGCCGTAGTCATCCCCCCAGAAGAAGCCAAAATCCAACCCGAAGAGGGAACGCTGCTCCAGTAGAAGATTTGAGCAGTTGCAGGTTCGCCCGGCGCTGATGCCATGCCCATCCCTTCGTAACCGCGTGGCGAAGCCTGTGAAGTCCCCGAACGGCACTGACCACCGCGGCCAGCCCATACTGCTAGGAGTGGCCCCGCTGCGGGCTCCTCATCGGGTTCGCAGCGTGCGGCTGCGATCGGATGCGCCAGTTACAGGCGCCGAGGTCCAGCAACTGCGAACCGATGGTGTATCTCCTCGTGAAGTCATCCTGCTGGATGTATCCATAGATCCGCAAAGATCCTAAAAGACGATGAACGTCACTTGGAAGCAATCCGGTTCGATGAGCGATTTCCGTGATGCCAAGCGATGGGCGATCTTTGAAGAGGGAAAGTATCTGGCAAATCTTTGTCACAGTCGTCGCAGGTCTCGTCATATGGCCTTTGAATCACCCGGGTGCAAATCATATTTCTGAACATCGCGCGGCCATTCCATGCTTCCGAAGGGTCGCGGGTGAAGCGCCAGAACCGGAACTTTTCATCCTTCAATTCGAATTCGATCCGGAAGAAAAACCAACAATCTGACATGTCTCTTAGGACATTGAATGCTTATATTCCTGCTAATACAGGAATGTCAAATCAAAATCCTAGGCCCATCGAATGAATCTGGAATATCAGCATCGGGGCACGACGGCGTAAGCCAGGCGCGGCCTTCCCGCAGGCATAGCCCGCTCGTGCTTTCAGGGGGAGCGGCGATCGACCTTAGAAGATCAGTTTGCCGGCAAGGTTGATGATTCTCGCCCCATTTGCGCTTGTCACGTATCCGAAGGATGTGCTTCCAAGCTGGGTGTTGGGATTGGAGAACTGGGGAGTATTGGTTGCGTGTAGCCATTCACTGCGAAACTCGAAGTGCAGGCGCTCTGTAAGCGTCAGGGTCCGTGCGAGCGAAGCGTCAAGATCGAAATACGCAGGGCCGGCGGATATATAGTTGCCAACGTTGCCTTGGGTGCCTGCCGCGGGCACGGAGAAGAGGCTGGTATCAAACCAGGGTTTGTTGTCCACACCATACAGCTTATGAATGGAGTGTGTGCTCATGTTGGGAAACGCCTGGCTGCCGGGTGTATTGAATCCCGCGCAGGTACACGAGAAATTGAGTGGCATGCCAGTGGCAAACTCCCATATGCCCGAAAACTGCCAGCCGCCGAGGACTACCGCTGGAATTCCAGAAGACGCAAACCTCTGTCCTTTTCCAAATGGGAGCCGGTAGAGGAAGCTTTCGTTGAAGACGTGGGTCTGATTGAAATCGGTCTTGGCCCAGTTCCTGCGTTGATTGACATAATCCAGAAGGCCGTTCACATAGTCGCTGTTTTCACCCGCATAGCTGAGGGATTTGCTGTAGGTGTAGGAATTGGTTATTGAGAAGCCTTTATTGAAGCGGTGGTCCAACTTCACTTGAAGCGCGTTATACGACGACCGGTATCCGGTGAAGAACTCGGTGGTCGATGCTGTTCGCTTGAAGGCGACGTATTCCGGCTGACCTGCAGATCCGGTGCCATAGGACGTGGCGGCGTTCAGGTTTGATTCAATCGGAGTATGAACCCCTCCATTTCCGACGTATGCAAGGTCCACACTCCAGTCGCCCGGCAGGCTTCGCTGATACGCCAGGTTCCAGGTCATCAGGTACGGATTTCTCCAGTGGAGATTGATCGCATAGTAGCTTTGGTTCAGCAGCGCGGGTGCGCTGGCCGAGATGATTCCGTTGGTGGGGGGCACGTATGCCGGAAGTGTAGGGAAGCCCTTGTCGAACGTGGCCGCGGTGCCGTCTGAAAGCACTGCCGGACCGAAGCTGCTGAGGTTGTTGTAAGACTGAGAGGGCTCAATCGGATAGTTGTAAGCGTAAAGGTCGATCGGGAACGACATGTAGCTGATGCCGAAACCGGCCCGTAGCACGCTTTGATCCGTAAGCCGATAGGCGACGCCGGTACGTGGACCGAAGTTGGTGTGAATTGCGTTCATACCGAGGTTCCTGGGCACGCTGCCTATGCCCGCCAGTTCAAGCGTGTTGTTCGACGGGTTGTAATTCGAGAATCCTCCTGCGAAGTGGGGAGTCGGAGGCCCATAGTATTCCCAGCGTAAGCCTAGATTGACCGTCAGCCTGGGCGTGGCTGACCACCGGTCGCCAACGTAAAGGAAGATCTGGTTCTGGCGGTACGCGGGGGAGGAGTTGGCGTATCCACGATTGATCGATATAGGTTGGTTAAGCAGAAAACTGGCGAAGTTGTTCGCGAAACTGGTTCCCGGCCCTCCGTTGAGCGCAGTGGGCCCCGGTCCGAAGCTGAACTGCCCGCTGGGATTGGCGACCAGAAGCAGATCATCGCGTACGCGGTGATAATCGCCGCCGGCTTCAAGATTGTGGTTCCCGGCAACCTTTGTGAGGTTTTCGACTGCCTCGATGATCGTTCCGGCTCTCACCGACGGACAGTTTGAACAGCCACCGATCATCGGGTCGGAGAATCCTTCCCCTGAGATAGTGCTTATGCCACTGGTGAATTCGCTGATGTTTGCTCCAGGAATGCCGGCCATTGCAGACAAATTGGTTCCATACCCCGTCGGGAAAGCGACGTTGCGGAATCTACCGACTCCTAAGCGCGATTCCGAGATAGCGTAGGACTGAAGATATGGTTGTAGTTTGCCCCAACGGAGTACGTTTTGTCCGTGCCCGTCCCCTCGGAGCCACCGATGCCGCCGCCGGAGAGGGGACCTCCGGCAACGCCGAACAATCCCGGCTGATTGAGTACCGGATCCTCATAGCTGAATCTTCCGGACAGATGGTCGTTGTTTGGGAAAAAGTGATCTATCTTCACGTCATAGTCGGGAAGACTCTGGGAGAACAAGCTGCTGGTAAGGAAGTTATTTGTGTATGGCAGCAGGCCAGATGCATTCTGATTTGCATTGGGCAGTGTGACATATGCGAGAAGATTTTTCGCCACCTGGCTGATTCTGTATCCCGGTATCTTGTTATCGGGAAACTGGGTGCGGCCCGTTCCGCAGAGTTTCGCATTGCCTCCTGGCAGGCAATCCGCGGTATCTCCAGTAGCGTGATCATAGATGGGAGTTAGCGCGGAACCGCTGAAATCGCCATTTCGCATTGCAGCCGTGGGAACACTGACCTGGTATGAATTTCCGGTGCGCTGCTGGTGCTGCAGATAACTGAAGAAGAAAAAGGTCTTCGTCTTCGGAATTGGACCGCCGACGTTAGCTCCGAAGTAGTTATCGACAATGTGAGGAAATTGGAACGGGGTACCATTCGGACCGTGCTGAAAATAGCTTCGCGCATCCAATGCATTGCCTGTGTAGAATTCGTACGCCTCGCCGTGATATTTGTTTCCCCCGGATTTCAGGATGACGTTGGTGACTGCACCAAGCGCAGAACCTTGTTCCGGGTCATAGTTGCTGGTGCTGATATCAACCTCCTGAATGGCTTCGATCGGCGGAATATAAATCTGCAGAAGGTTGGTGCGTTGGTTGTCGTCGATACCTTCGATGTCGAAGTCGTTGTACAAACTGGAACCGCCATTGATCGTGGAGGCCATACTGCCCTGCGGGTTGAAGAAAGTGGAATGATCTTTGACAGCCACACCCGCACCGGGAACGGTATTCAAGAGGCTTTGAAAATTGCGGCCGTTGGAAAGCGGCAACTCGGTCACCTGGGCCGTGTCGATCTTCCTTCCAGTGTCAGTTGAATCCGTCTGGAGTACGGGAGCGGAACTCGCATTGACGTCGACGGTCTGGGAGACAGATCCAGTGTTCAGCGTGATGTCGACGCGCTGCGTACTATCGACAAACAGGCTGATCCCGGTATGTTCCACCGACGCGAAGCCCTGCTTCTGAACGGCTACCTTGTATGCCCCCGGCGGCAGGTCGGGTTCCGTGTAGTTGCCGCTCGCATTCGTCCGGAGTACGTGACTGACCGACGTGTTTGTCGCTGTGATAGTAACGGTGGCATCAGAAATAGCGGCCCCTGTCGCATCGGTGACCGTGCCGACGATCGTGCCGTTCACCTTCTGCGCAACGCTCGAAGGCGCGTATCCAAAGCAAAGTAGACCTACAAGCACGGTAAGGCACTTGATAAAGAACTTCGGGGAGGCAGCCTGATGCTTACGATTCGTCATGAGATCTCCGATGTCTTGCGATCATTCGCCGACACGTCTGACGCAGTCAACGGGAGCTTCAAATACTTTGAACAAATCGATGGCGCATACTTCCCTTCGCGTCGTTAGACCAGTCATCGCTAACCTTGCATCTCTTCCTGCGTTGCACCTACGCTCATCCACCTGACCCCTTTGTGGGATTTCGTGCGGAAGCGATCAGCGTAGTGTGATTCCTGGGTAATCAGTTTTGATGGTTGTTTCTGAGTGCTCTCCGGCATCGGCAGCCCGGGCACAGAACAGCTAAGGACCAGGGAGGCAGCATGCTTACGATCGCTGTGGGAGTTGTGAGTGCAGTGATTCTTCTCGTTGGCTTTGGTTTCATCTCGACCGCCTCGGTGGGGTGGTTCTTCAAACACGGAAAGCCGCGCGATAGCTTCGCCGCACCGGACAAGAGTTAGCTCCGTTTCGAAGTTCACGGGGAGTACATCCCCAACCCCGCCTTCCTCATCCACCTAAAGAGAAGAAACGGGGAGATCAAACATGTCTGAGCACCACGACGTACCCAAGGGCCACGAACCACACGCTCTGCACGAAGAACACACCAAGGGCCCGCACGATCCGAAAGAGATCAACCCCAAGATGTCCTCCGATATCGCCTACTGGTCGAAGGAGTTCGGCGTCACCGGCGACCAGCTCCACGAGGCCATCCGCGCCCACGGCACCCATGTGGATAAGGTTCGGGCCGCGCTCCACCACCACAAGGCGAGCTAGGTCCCCTTCTTCAACTCGTCGCCGTCACGCCCGGCTCGCTCGTCTCCGACCGTGCGCGTCGCCGTCTCGCAGCGTCTCCGCGCCTGAGGTAGCGGCAGCGGGCGTACGACTTTACTCCCGGCGCGCACAGCCTCCCGCTTCGCATCCGATCCTGCTACTCTTCTCGAATCTCTCGCTTCGCGAAGCCGGCATGCGCGCCCCGGCATAAGGAACTCAAGGAGTTGCCCATGGACCGCAAACGAATTCTCCCTTCCCTTCTCGTCTTTGCCGCCGTACTGCCTGCTGCATCCGTCCATGCGCAGGCCGCAGCGGCTCAGCCCGCGACTCAGGTTACGCTCAAGTCAGTGCTGCTGTCGGAGTTGCGTTCAACTCACGATAAGGCGGAGTGGTTCGTGCCGGTGGGCATAGCCGTGGCTGGGCTGACCTCGGAGCAGGCGCGCTGGATTCCTCCGGCTGGCGGGGCGAATAACCCTGCACCCGCGGATCACTCGGTGGGGATGATCGCGTACCATCTGCTGTTCTGGAACACGAACGCGCTGGCCAAGTTCGAAGGCGAGAAGCCTCCGCCGGTTCCCAGCGACAACAGTGAGACCTTCAATGACTTCGACGCAGCCCAGTGGGCCGAGACAGTGCATAAACTCGATGCCGTACTGACGGCGTGGGAGCAGGCGGTCTCGGCGGCGGACGACGCCAAGGTTGCGGCCAACGCGGATACGATCGCGCATATTGCCACGCACAACGCCTATCACACGGGGCAGATCGTTCTGATCCGCAAGCTGCAGGGATCGTGGGATCCGGCCAACGGGGTGAAGTAGCACTGCCGAAGATCGTCGGCAAAGGGAAACCTTGTCCTGAAGCTGCCCATTCGCAAGCTTCAGGACAAGGTATGGGGCAAGCGGGTGTATGAGAAGCGCTATTTGTTGAGGTCGTGAATGGCCTGGGCGGCGGCTTGTCCAACCTTGCCCGCGGCATCCTTGACGTTTCCGACGACGCGGTCCGCAGCGCCTTCGTTGGCCAACTGGTCGTTGCCGGTGAGTTGGCCGACGCCTTGCTTGACCGCTCCGGCAAACGATCCCACCTTGCCCTCGGCCTGTTTTCCGGCTCCCCAGCCGAAGGTCTTGCGGGCGGCGCGCTCCACGCCGTCGTAGCTGGTGGCGTAGCCGGGTTCGTTCTCGTTGAGGTACAGAAGAGTGATCGCCACACCGGCTCCCACGCCGGCAAGTATCCACGGAAGTGCTTTCATGTAAATCCTCCAGACAGGTTGGATGCGCTTTTCCGCAAAAGAGAAGCGGCGCTGGGACCGGATGCCTGACCCGTGGCGGAGGCCGGTGGGCAGGTGGTCACAATAAATTCCTGCTGTAGTGCGCTGCGGGTGAGTGAATCGGCATCTCACGGCAACATGACCCAGTTACGAAGAGCGGTCCTAGCTACGCCTCTCCTGTTTGCGGTGAGTTTTCTTCCTGCAGGCGCCCAAGATCAACGCAACAATCGCAATAACAACTTCAACCAGGGCCTTCGCCAGGGTGCGCGCGGAGGAAGCTACTCCAGCCGTCGAGACGATCGGCGATACAACAACGGCGGATACCACAACGGTGGATACCACAACGACCGCTATCAAAACGATCAGGGCGGCATCGGCCCGGGCAAGGGAGCGCTGATCGGGGGAGCGGGCGGCGCGGTGCTCGGAGCGGTCTTCGGCGGCGGCCTGAAGGGAACGCTTATCGGCGGAGCGGCCGGAGCGGGAATAGGGGCAGCAGTCGGCGGAGTGGCCCAGAGTAACCGGCGCGACCAGTATGGACGTCCCTACTAAGCCGGTTTGCTGTATCGCGGCCTTCCGCTTCGACGCCGCGGACGCCACCATCAGGATTCAACATTTCATCTTTGAGAACGATAGAGGACCGATCCCATGCGCATGATTCATCGGCTTGCTTTAACCTTCACTCTTGCTGCTGCGACTGTTGCGGCGAACGCACAATCTCCCGCGACCATTACACCGGGCAGCAACCCCTCTGCGGCTCACAACTGGACCGATCAGCAGATTCTTACCTGCACGGTGTCGCAATGCTGGCAGCTTGCTGGAAGGAATGAGTCGACCTTCTTCGATATCGTGCAGCAGCTTGCGGCGGTATCGGCGCAGAATCGCGATATCACGCTGCCGAACGACGCTGCGGCGGGGCAGAAGGTGGGCAACTATATCAAGATGAAGGCTAAGGCCGACCACGACGCGCTGCTGTTCGGCATTGTCGATTCGTCGGTTCGGTACGTAGGCAGGAAGAATGCGGCCGCAAGCGCCGCCGGAGCCAAATAGGCTGTTCCAATCTTGTGTCCTAAAAAATATCGTCGTTTTTAGGCATGAGCGCCCCGGCCCTGATCCATTTTTCTATGGTGGCGATGTCGGAGTCCGACAGCTTCGCGCTCTTCGACGGCATGGGCATGGGGTGGCCCGGCGGCCCTTCATGGCGGATGAGGCGGACCAGCAGGCTGTGATCCGGATCTCCCGGAACCAGCGCGGGACCGCTCTTACCGCCCTTGAGCATACCGGCCTGAGTTTGAATGTTGAGACCGCCGCGGTGGTTCATCCACCCGTGGCAGCGATAGCAGCTCGACTGCAGGATGGGCTGGACGCTCTGCGTGTAGAACTCAGGGTTGGCGGGGTCGGTGACGGTGATCTTCGGTCGTGCCGGGGGGCCGCATCCGGCCAGTGCCGCGACAAGGAAAAACAGTGCAACCGGCATCCCCCTCATCCAGACTCCTCTATTAATCGATAAGTATACGGAACCCAGGTGATCACTTACACTGGAGGGGGCGGGTCTCTAAGGTGAAAGATGCTCTGGCGTTTCGCGCCTCCGAAAACATGATGCGTTCTAACGCCTCCATCCCGTCCTGCCTGGCGCTTGTCTTTCTGTTTGTCTCGTCTGTCTTCGCCTCCGCGATACCGACGCGCCATCTTGCGCGCAAGAACTCGGCCCGGGGCGTCTCGGCATCGTCGAGGCACTTGGTTCGCCACACGGTAACAGCGCAGCGCATCAAGGCCGGCCGTCACAATTTAAACGCGGCGCATCAGCCTGCGGCCCGGCACACGCAACAAGAGAGTGCGCGCGGAGGCCGTACTTCCCGTCATGCCGTGAGAGAGCGCAAGGCCGCAGCGAGCGCGAGCAGGTCGCAGACGGCAGTTGAGTCGACAGGGCCGCACAGCGCGACGTCGCAGGACTTTGTTGAAGCAGCCTCAGGACATGCGACCGTTCCCGCTCCCCTGGCCATTCACGGCGCCTCGCGTCCGGATGAACCGGCCGCGCCCCGCGTTTCGACACGCTCACGGAGACACGGCTCTGCGTCGCGATCGGTTGCGGCGGTCAGCGTGATCCGGCCCGTGGCCAGCAGACCGCGACTTCGCAGCGTGGAAGAGGACGCCTCGACGCCGGTGATTCTGCCCGGGCTTTATAATCGCCGCGGACGACTGATCGTGCCTCGAGCACTCAAGGGCTCGCACGAGATTCTGGTTCACCAGAACGAGGTCGCCGACCAGGATGGACTGCAACGCGTCCAGGACGACGCCGATCTTGACGAAATGCGCGACCGCGGCCTGCTGGTCTCGCTGCCGCTGAATACAGGCATGGACGTCGATGAGCGGCTGCCGGAGAATCGCCGGTACTGCCGGCCATGGACCGCCCAGTTTCTTGCCAATCTCGCGCGTGCCCATTACGCGCAGTTTCACACGACGCTGCAGGTCAACTCGGCGGTGCGAACGGTCGAGTTTCAGCACCATCTGATCCACATCAACGGCAACGCCGCGCCGGCCGAGGGGGATACAGCCTCGCCGCACCTTACCGGGCAGGCGATCGACCTGGCCAAGCATGGACTCTCGTTGAGCGAGATCGCCTGGATGCGCGGCTACCTGCTGCCGCTGGTGCAGGAGGGCAAGATCGACGTGGAAGAGGAGTTCAAACAGTCGTGCTTCCACATCAGCGTGTACAAGCAATATGTGCCGTCGGCCAATACGCCGGAGCGCGACCTTGCATCCTCGCACCGCGCTGGGGTTCCGGCGCTGGCCTCGGCCATCCGCTAGGAGCTAGACGGTTTCGCGAACTCCGCTTTTCCAACTCTTGTACGCCGCATCGAGCACGCGCATGTTGTGGACACCGTCGTCGCCACTGGCGGCAAAGCTTCCCTGACCGCGGGAGGCCAGCGCGAAACTGTCGATCATGCGCGTATAGCCGTCGCCGTTGTCGACCGTAACCGTCTCGACCAACTCACCCGCGCGGCGCAGGACCAGATCCACGGGCCGGTCTACAGTCAGTGCGTTCTCGGCGATCAGCACGCCTTCGCTTCCAGTGATCTCGAGCATCGAGCGATACAGCGCCCGCGCGCTCACGGCCACGCTGGCGAAGCTGCCGCCCGTCATCTCCAGTTGCAGCGAAGCCACTGCGTCCAGTTCCCCGGAGGCCGCGTCGCGTCGCGCCAGCGTGCTGACGCTGGCAACGTCTTCGCCCAGCACAAAACGCAGCGCGTCGATGCAATGCACGCCAACGTCGCCGATTGGCCCGCCGCACGCGAGCGTAGAGTCGGCAATCCATCTGCGCGGCGCCTTGTTGGCCGCATACGAGTAGAGCGCGCCTGAGAGCTGCGGCTGCCCGATGCGGCCGGCGGCGATCTGCTCGCGCATCCACTCGGCGCTGCGGTTATAGCGAAAGTTCTGTGCCACGCCAAAGAGCTTTCCCGCGGCCTTCGCGGCGGCGCTCATCTCTTCTGCCTCGACGGCATTCATCGAGAGCGGTTTTTCGCACAGCACCGCCTTTCCATGCCGCAGAGCCAGCAGTGTGTCGTCGCAATGCATGGCGTCCGGCGAGGTGATGAAGACAGCATCGACCTCCGGGGAGGAGCAGAGCTCATCGCGCGAGCTGAAACAATGCGCGATGTTGTACTCTGCGCAGTTCTGCCGCGCGGCCTCCTGGTCGCGCCGCCACATGCCAGTAAGGGTTGATTGCTCGCAGCGAGCGAAGGCAGGCAGAAGACGGCGAATGGCGTGATGGCCGAAGCCGAGGATAGCGAAGCGCACTGGCGACTGCGTCATGGGACCTCTCCAAAATTTATGTCCTGCCGGACGGGCCCGCTACGCGCGGAGCGACCACTTCGTGGTGTGTATACCGCTTCGGTTGGGCCGCCCGATGGTCGGGAGGAAGACTTCGTCTCCGACCATCGGGAGGACCCAGGGTGCTCGATCTGCCTAAACCGGTATACACGTCACGAAGTGACCGCTCGCCGCGCAGGCGGCCCGTCCCGCAGGACTCCCTGTCTCTAATGGGCGTCGAGCTTCAGAATCTGTTCCGCGTAGAAGTTCTCCACCTTGGCCTGGTCGTGCAGCACTTCGAGATAGGCGTTCTTCAGCAGCTGCGATCGTCCATCGCGAAGCTGCTGGCGAATCGTCTGCTGCACGCGCGGATCGTTGAGATCGCGCTGGCCCGCGGGTTCGCGCGAGAGCAGCTTGTAGATCGCGTAGCCGACGGGCTTCCTGGTCGTTGGATCGAGGATCGGGAGAATTCCGGAGATCTCGCCGGCTTTGAGCTTTGCGATCGCCGCGAAGGCCTCCGGGTCGGTGTGCAGCTGCGACTCCGGCACGAAGCCGATGTCGCCGCCCGACGGCGCGGTCTCCGGCTGCTCGGAAAAATTCATAGCGATCGCGCCGAAGTCCTCGCCGCTGTCGAGCCTGTTCTTGAGCGCCTGAATCTTCTTCTTCGCCTCGCCGTCGTCGGTGGCCTTGCTGTTCTGCAGGTTGCCGGGCTGCGCCGACGGCTGGTCGGTGACCACGATGCGGGCGAGGTGATAGTCCGTCTCGATCAGGTTGAACTCCGACTTGTGCTGGTTGTAGTAGTTCGCAACGTCGGCGTCGGTCACGGTGACCTTGGAGTTGATCTCCTTGTTCAGCAGCTTGTTGATGGTCAGGGTGCGGCGCAGATCGTGTTTCACGTCCTCGATGGTGGTCTGGTTGGCCTTCAGCCGCTCGTCGAACTGCGCGTCGGTGTAGGGCGCCTTCATCTCGGCGAACTTCGCATCCACCTCTTCGTTAGTCGCCGTCAGGTTCATCTTGGCGGCGCGTTGCTGCACGATCTCTTCGTCGATCAGTTCGCGAAGCAGGTTCAGCCGCAGCGAATCGGCCTGCTCCTGCGAAGGCTTCTGCTGCTGTGCGGCCGCGCCAAGCTGCGCCTGATAGCTCTTGTCGAGCTCCGACTGCAGGATCGCATGGCCGTTGACCATGGCGACCACATCCGCGTTATGTGGATGCTTGCAGCCCGCGACCGGCAGCAGCACCAGAGCTAGAGCAAGCGCGGCAGGAACCGGGATCCGAGTCCAACCAGGAGAGCGCAGAGGCAGCGCGGGAACGCTGTGACTTGTTTCTACCGGGCACATCGGCACATCCTGCATCTTGCGCATCCAGATCTCCTGCATTCTCTCTCGCTAATTGCCCGGCTTGGTTACGGGGGGTGTCGCGGGCGCTGCCGGCGGAGGCGGTGGAGGCGGCGTCTGACCCTGCGCAATCAGCGCGCTGTCGATCATACGATAGACGTTCGCGATCGGCTCCGCGCCCTCGATCTTTTCGCCGTTGATAAACAGAGTCGGCGTGGCGTCGAGGTTCAGCTTCTCTCCCAGCTTGATCGATTCCTTAATGGCCGTCTCATCCTGCCTGGTCAGGCAGGCATTCAGCTCCGCAGCGTTGACCTTCTGGCGCGCGCCCTCGTCGCGGGAGAGCGTGTCGAGCGTCTCGTTCGCCTTGGCCACGCTCTTCTCGCTGCCGCCCATCTCGCTGGCGTGCGCGTGGATGTAGTCCACCAGATTCCAGTAGCCCGCCGGGCTCTGCGCGCCGACGCAGTTCGTATCCACCGCCGCGCGCATCGCCCACGGATGCATGTCGAGCGGAAAGTCGCGGTACACGATGCGGACCTGGTTTTTGTAGCGGTCGAGCAGCGCGGGAAAGAGCTCCGCGTGCATCTTCGCGCAGAACGGGCACTCCAGATCGTCGAAGCTCACGATCATCACCGGAGCGTTCGCCGGTCCGCCGCGCGCCGGCCGTCCGTCGCCATTCACCAGTTCCCTGGGGTCCTTGCTGATGTCGAACTTGCTGAACTGCGCCAGGGTCTTGTCGTCGGTCGAAAGCAGAAAACTCGCGTCGGTGGTGTGGCCTTCGCCGGTGAAGGTCACGGCGATACGGTCATAGCCCGCAAACTCGCTCCTGGTGCGCTGTCCAATCTGGATGTCATACTCGGGCGGAACCTTCGACCTGGATCGAATGAGCACCTCGATCCGCCTCGCAAGCTGCGGTGAAACCTTCCCCGACTGGCTTGTCGAAGTCGCCGCGGGGGTCTGCGCATGGCACCCGGCGGTAGCAAGCATAAGAGCAAAGATCACGGTTCGGAGCGGCTTCACGGCGGTCAACACAATAGCTCGATTATCTCACGCACGGCTCGATGGAAGCGGCAATCTAGCTGGGGCGGCAAGCAGGTCGAGGGCCTGGACCAGGCAAAAGTTCCTTATGGCAATTCGCCTGATGGCGCGGAGACTGCAACCGCAGATTTCCTTCCCGAACGGGGAAAGAGAGCGAAAGCGCCTCTACGCCGACTGCGTTCGGCTTGAACGTCTAGTAGCTGCGCTGGTACATGCGGGAGATACGGTCGTGCCAGCCCAGGCCCTCTTCGTCGAGCCACGCCCAGAGGAAGCCAAGGCCGAGCGGGCAGGCCGCCAGCAGCGCAGCGACGATGCGGCGGCGAATGCGGCGGCGCGATGGGCTGGCGTCGCTGAAGGTGCAGAAGGCGATGCGGGCATACTTCATGCCGGGTGTGGCGTCAGAGAAGCTGAAGAACAGAAGCTGATAGAGCAGCGCCAGGAATGCCAGCGTGGCCACTGCGCCGACCGCCGCTGTCTCAAGGGCGATGGGCGTGGTGAGGGCGGCAAGCGGCTGGTTGGCGTAGAAGCGGGCCGAGATCTTGTCGAAGGTGAAGGCGGCGCCGGCAACCGCGGCCAGGAAGCCAGTGGCGACCAGGCATGCATCGACCATGGCGGCCATCAGGCGAAGACTGAGCGGCGCAGGCTCGGGTGCGAACTGCGTCGAGAAGACCGGGTGTGACGAAGCCGCGGCGGAGGAGACGGGATGCGCGGCAAGCAGGATGGAGGTCCACTCGGGCTCAGCCGCCGCGGCGGACTCCATGGGCGGCGCGGTGGTCGAGATCTGCGCGGCTTCGACCTCGAAGATGCGGAGCTGCGCCGGGTCGGAGGTATGGGCGGAGTCTTCGCGGAGCGGACCTTCGGCGAGGCGCGGGCGGGCGCGGCGGGCGGCGACGAGCTGGCGCGGGAACTCGATCAGGTTGGCGGGAATCTCTCCGGGAACGATCCTGAACTCGTCGAAGACCGGCGCCTGGCGGAAGGCGATCTCTTCATCGAGCGCATAGCGTTCGTCCTCGTCCATCGGCTCAACCGGCTGGTTCCGGATGGAGATGTTGGCAGGCGCGGGCCGGATGGGGTCCTCGAAGATCTTGACCGTAAGGTCCTGCCGGGAAAACGTGCGGCCGGCAGTAAACGACGCGGTTGTCGTCGCGGAGGCCGTCTCGTACGGAGAGGCGGATGGCGCAGGCGGCGTCAGCGTCCACTGGTCGAGCTCGGCGAGCAGTTCGTATTGAGCGTCGGCGACGGCCTTCGCGCTGATGGCGGCGACTGAGGCGGCGGCCTCGGCCTCGCGGACAGTGGCTTCTGCTTCGCGCTGGGCGGCCTCGGCCTGGCGGATCGCGTTCTCGGCCTCGGCGGCAAGAAAGGCGCGGTAGCTCTGCGAGTTGGCGTAGCGCTCGGCAACAGCGGCGGCGATGTGGGCGGAGCGCGCTCTTGCGGGCGAGGCTTTGGCGATCGGGGTGGCGGCGGAGAGACCCGAGGGCTGGCCGCGGCGCGCGCGGTGAGCGGCCAGACGCTGTGCGACCTGCTCTTTCAGCGCCAGCGGAGCGGTCGCCGCTTCGGTTCCGGTCGCGGGGCTGGCTTCGTACTCGGCCGCAAGTTCTTCGAAGGGGATCAGGTCCGGCTGTGCGGCGCTCATTGTGCTCAATTCCAAACTCGCTTCCGTAAAATCGTTTAGCCTCAAAGTGTGTTGCGCGTGACCAGCTTCAGACCGAACGAACAGGAGACTAAGACCTGCCGCCAGTTCCGCCCGCCGGCAGATCTCCCGGCACGGGGCGAAGAGCGCACGTTGCGGGCAGCCGGAAGGGTGCGGGAAGGGTTCGCCGCAAAGGCCCGTACGACTGTCCTGCTTCTGATAACTACCACGCTGTTCGCGGCAAGTCATCCACATCTGGGCGCCCAAGAGGTGACCACTCAGGCAACCCCCGCCGAGGCGGCGCCTTCCGCCGACTCGACGAGCCTTCCCGACGAGCCTGGCTCCGCGCAATACCCGGTCGCCAAGGTGCTCCCGGCGCCCGATGACACCACTGCGGTCGATCTCGAATCCGATACCCAATCGAAGCGGGGAAGTGTCTACATTCTCGATGGCGATGTGGTGATCCACTATCGCGACCGCACCGTGCAGGCGGACCACATCGAATACGACACGGACACGGGCGAGTTGACCGCAACCGGCCACCTGCACGCGAGCGGAGGCAGGAACCACGAAGACATCACCGCCAGCCACGGCACCATGAACCTGGTGAAGCAGACCGGAACCTTCTACGACGTCACCGGCTCGGTGGGCTTCAAGACTCCCGGCCATCCGCTGATCTACGCCAACAGCAATCCGTTTCTGTTTACCGGGCGCATGGTGGTGCGGACCGGACCGCAGGCGTACGAGATCTACGGCGGTACGCTGACCTCCTGCCAGCTTCCCAATCCCGACTGGATGCTGTACGCGGACAAGTTCACCGTCGACAGCGAGAAGGCGAAGGCGCAGAACAGCGTCTTCAAGCTGCGGAATATTCCGGTTGCGTTTCTGCCGTACGTCACGCATCCGGTGGACCCGGAGGGCCGGCAGACAGGCTTCATGATCCCGGTGCCGGGCTACTCTTCGACGAAGGGCTTCACGCTCGGCGAGGAGTTTTACTGGGTCATCAACCGCAGCGCGGACCTCACGGTGGGCGCGCAATACTACTCGCTCCGCGGCTGGGAGCAGTCCGCCCTCTTTCGCTTCCACGGCCTGCGAGACGACTTCGCGAAGGCGCGGTACAGCGGTCTGATCGACCGTGGCATCACCACGGACGGCGTGTATCTGAATCAAGGCGGTGAAGACGTGACCTTCACCGGGCGGCACGACGCCGGCGCGAACACCCGGTTTGTCGCCGACGCCGAATACCTCAGCTCCTACGCCTATCGCGAGGCGTTCGCGGAGAGCTTCAGCCTCGCGGTGTCGAGCGATATTCTCTCCATCCTGTATGGCATTCATCAGGCGAACGGATACACGGAGGACATTCGCGTCGACCGCTATCAGGGGCTGAAAATGGGCTTTGTCCCCGCGATTCCCGCAACTCCGACCTCTCCTGCGGTGCCCGCCACACCCGAGGAGCAGGTCCGTATCTTCCATGCGCCGTCGCTTGATTTCGACAGCACAGAGCACGCTCTCGGAAGAAGCGGGTTGGTCTGGAGCTTTGCCTCGTCGGAGGCGGGCTTGTCGCGGTCCCAGCCGGATTTTTCGACCGGGGGCCTCACCCAGCGCATTGATCTGCATCCGGAGCTTGCGTATCCGATGCACTTTGATGGATGGAGCGTGCGGCCCGCGATTGCGGCGCGCGAGACCATCTACGGCCGCAGCCAGTTGCCAGATCGCAGCACAGGAGGGCCGCCCACAGAGTTGCCGAATGCGCTGAACCGCGCCGACGGTGAGGCTTCTGTCGACCTGCGGCCTCCGGTGGTCGAGCGCACCTTTGACTCGGCCTGGGTAGAGAAGCTCTTCCGGCACGATCTGCGCCACACCATCGAGCCCGAGTTGACCTATCGGTATGTAGGCGGCATCAACAACTTTCTCAAGGTGCTGCGCTTCGACGACGTCGACATCGCCAGCGACACCAATGAGCTGGAATACGGAATGACGCAGCGGCTTTTCCTGCGCCCGTTGCAACAGCAGGGCTGCCAGGAGCCCGTTCCGGCGAATGCGGGATCAAATCCAAACCTGGAGCCGGATCAAACCCAGGTGTCTGGACTGACGATGGAACGCACCGCGGACACCTCCGGCGAGGACGGAAAAAAGCCAGTGTGCGGCAGCCGCGAATGGATCTCCTGGAAGCTGGCGCAGAAGCACTTCTACAACCAGGACTTCGGCGGCGCGGTCGTCGATCAGCGCCGCAATATCTTCGATACCACGCTCGACTTCTCCGGCATCGCGTTCCTGACCGAGCCGCGCGCCATCTCACCGCTGATCTCCCGGCTGCGGGTCCGGACATCGGCGCATCTGGATACGGAGTGGGACTTCGACTTCGATACCGGAGCGAAGAAGTTCACCTCCAATAACGTCTTCCTGGATGTGCATGAGAACAACATCTTCGGCGGCCTGAGCTATGCGCGCCTCAACGCGCCGGGCCGGTTCTACACCGAGGGCGTCAACTCGTATATCTCAAACTTCAGCCAGTTGCGGATGCTGCTGGGATACGGCTCACCCACCAAGGCCGGCCTCGGCGTGGCGGCCAACGTGGGGCTCGATCTGAACGCGACCGACAGCGGGCTGGTGCAGTATGGAGCGCTCCAGGGTTCGTACAACTGGGACTGCTGCGGCTTCAGCGTCGAGGTCCGCAAATACGAGCTGGGCGCGGTGCGCAATGAGACGTCGGAGCGGTTCAACTTCACCCTGCTGAACATTGGCACGGCGGGCAATCTCAGGCGTGCGGCGAGTCTGTTCTAAGCTTCTGACGCAATCCAGCAGCGTGCTGCGATCGCCGGGGGCACACGAATCGGAGTCCCCCCCGAATCACGATTAGGCCAGTCCTCTAGAAGCTTGTCGCCACGGTGAACCGGAACGTCTTGCGCGGTTCGCGCAGGATGTAGTCGGCGCCGTAGAACTGCAGCGCCTGCTGATAGCTGAACTGCCCCGCCCCGTTGTTTGGGAAGTAACCCTTGAAGGTATTCACGTTGTCGGGTCCGGCGTTCGGTACCGCGAGCTGCTGCGGAATGTCCTTGTAGAGCCGCAGCGGATTGTATGCATAGTAGATCTGGAACGGAGCGTTCACGATCGGCAGAACCACCTGCAGCGATGGGCCGATCGACATGCGCGGCACATAGTTGGTTCCCGGCACGATGGTCAGCAGGTCTGGGAAGACCACCGACTTGCCGCCATAGCAGGCGCCGTTGGCGATCACCGGGCAGCCATACTGCGCGCCGGCGATCAGCGATTGGCCCTGCGTGCTCTGCAATAACTGGCCATGCTGCGCATCGAAGGTCATGCCGAAGTCGGTGAAGAACGCAAACGTCACCTGATTGACGATCGGGATGCGGTACTCCAGATTCCCTACCACGCTGGTATCGCCGCCCAGAGCCACCATGCGATAGATCGGCAGCGGAATCTGGATCGCTCCGAGTGCCGGGTTGGTCGGGTCGCGCGCCACCGTCGTCCCATCCGGGTTGGTCAGGTTGAACTCCACCTTGTTCGGGATAAACGTGTACGGCGAGAGAGAGCGGATATCGAAGCCGCGAATGTCCGCCTCGCCGCCCTCGTAGAGACGATGGATAGGCGGCGCAACCTCTCCGCCAAAGCCGTTAATATGCGCGAGCTGGATACGGTACCCGAGCACGTTATGCCCCTCGCGATCAATCCTCAGCCCCTTGACCGGAAAGAACTGGCGGTACGACAACGTTGGCGAAATGTACTTCACGTTGCCGCCAACGCCGGCGAACTGGAGCGATATGTCGAGATCCTTGCCGTGATGCGGCCCGACGGCTCGATCCAGGCTCGAAAAGGTGAAGCTGGGTGAGATCACCGAGGTGAGAATGCCGGTCAACTGGTTCTCGCCCGCCACGCCCGAACGGAAGGCGAGCGACTGGAAGGCATTGGTCGTGCTCTGGTTGAACGATGTGATCGCCGAACGCGACAGCGAGTACGAGATGCCGGCGCGCGACACACCGGTCCGCGCGAACAGATGCCGCAGCGGCTCGTTCACCGAAACCGTCAGCCCGGTCGTCGAGGTGTTGTAGTTGGTCAGCAGCGACTGCTCCGCCGTCGTCAGATTGCTCGGGGCCGCGCCCGTGGGCGACTGCGCCTTCGATGGATTGAAGTCGTACTTCTGCACGAACACCTGCGCTCCGAGTGAGATCGGCTTGTCACGCAGGTACGGCTCGGTAAACCCGAGGCTCAGGTTGCGCGACAGGTCGCCGATGTTTGCCACCACCGACAGCGTCTCGCCCAGGCCCAAAAAGTTGTTGGTCGAATAGTTCAACCCCAGAAACGTTCCCGACAGGCCGCTGATGCCGCCGTTCAGGCCGATCGAGTTCTTGCCCTTCTCCTTCAGCTTCAGCAGCAGGTCCACCGTGCCGTCGTCGGTATTCTGCCGGCTCTCCGAGTCCTGATCCACCTTCAGCGTGTCGAAGTAGTTCAACTGGTTCAGCCGCTGGATCGAAAGCTCCCAGAGCTGGCTGTTGTACACCTGGCCCTCTTCGAGCAGCAGCTCGCGTCGAATCACCTTGTCGCGCGTAAGCGTGTTGCCCGTGAACTCGATCCGCGAGACATAGAACGGCTTGCCTTCGTCGATGTCGATGTTGAGGGTGATCGTCTTGGCGGCCTCGTTGATCTTCGGATTCGGCGTTCCGACGAAGTTGATATAGCCAAGCGCGCCATAGGCCTTGCGCAACTGATCCAGGCCCTTGCCGAACATCGTCGCGTTGAAGTACTCGCCGTCTTTCTGCGCAAACTGCGCCCGCAGCACCTTGGTATTCGGCACATGCACGTTGCCCGTGAAGGTGATCCCGGCCAGCTTGTAGCGCTCGCCCTCTTCGACCGGCATCAGAATATCGATCCGCTTGCCGGTGGAGGGCCGCAGCGTAAACGGATTCAGGCCGCCCGCATTGCGAACGTGCGTGGTCGGCTCGCTGGTCAGAGCCTTGAAGTAGCCGCGGTCGCGGTAGGCCTGGCGCACGCGCTCCGTGTCCTCATCGAGCTTGCTGGCGTCGAAGGTGCGCGCAAACAGATTCTCAAAAATAATGGAATGCGGAATGCCGATCGGACGCAGATTCCTCATCGCGCCCCGCAAGGTCCGCGAGCTCAGATTGTTGTTGCCCGTGAACTCGATCTTGCCCACCTTCACGGTTGGCCCTTCCTTGATGTTGAAGGTGATCGCGACCGCGGCCGGCGGAATCTTCTTCACTTCAGGAGTGACCGTCGCAAACTGATGCCCGTGCTCGGCCAGAAGATCCTTCAGCACCACCACAGCGCGCGAGACCTTGGTCTCGTCGAACTGGCTCTCGACCGAAATTGGAACCTTCGCCTTCTTGAAGCGCTCCAGCACATCGGACTGCGTCACCGAATTCAGACCCTTGTAGTTGATCTCCCGGATCGTCGGCTTCTCGCGAACGTAGATGATGAGCTGAATGCACTTGGGCGTGTTGACGCGCTCGATCTGCACATCTTCGAAGTAGCCCGTGTTCCACAGCGAGTTGAAGTCGCGCTCGACGATCACCGGGTCGTATAGATCGTTCTGCCGGCTGAACAACCGCGCCAGCACCGACTCCTTCGGGATGCGGCGGTTGCCGATCACCTCCGGCTGGCACAGCGTCTGAGCACCCGCCGACGAGGCCGACTCATTGGTAACTGCTGGTGCCGTCTGCGCTTCAAGAGACGTCGCCGCGAAGCTCGCAACCACGGCGAACAGGGCGAAACCATACAATGCACTGGCGATGCGGGGGCGTCTGGAGCGCGTGCACACCGGCTTGGACCTGCTGTTCAGGGAGCTTCCGCTCTCTCGATTCACGGTAAAGATACGCACACCCTCACTGCTCTAAAAATGACGCTCGCTGGGAAATTCAACGAAGTCTGATTATATGGGAGCCGCCACCGGTTAGCGAGTTCAGGACCAAGGCAGGCAGCAGGGAATAGGCAGCAGGGAATAGAAAGCTCCGTACTCCAACCTCGCTGCTACGATCTGGCACTGGCCACGAGCGCTTCACCGCAAGCGCATCGCAGCAGTAGCGAACCTCGGAACTTGAGTGAAGAGGCCATCTACCCCTGCTGCCTGCCTCTAGGGCACAGCCGCGAGATGGTTGGCCACCTTGCCGCTCTCGTCCAGCAACTCGATCTCCGGTGTACCGTCTGCCTTCACCACCATCCGCAACCGCTCCCGCCCCTTCCCGTCGCGCAGCGTCAGCCCAACGGACTTGTCGAGGTCGCGGCCGAAGTAAGCACGATTGATGGAAGGAGGATACTTCGCCTGCAGCTGCCGGAGTGCCTCGGCGCGCTCAGGCCCGTCAGGCATCGATTTGAATCGCATCGCCTCTGCAATGTACTGCGGCGTGATCGGATAGTCCGGGGTGTCATTGATTGCAAGGCCGGAGTTCCGGCGATCTGCGTCCTGGTTCTGTTCGAGGTTGAGCGTCTGGTCCTGGTCGTAGCGGTCAAAGCTCAGATGACCGTAACTGTGGACCCCCTGCGCGTCCTTCTGGCCGCCGAAGATCAAGCCACCATTCTCCGTGCCTTCATCGTCAAGAAAGATCATGCCGGCCGAGTCGCGGTCTGTACGAGGAACGTCTCTTCCATGAATATAGGCGCCCGGAAAACTCGCCTTGTTCGACACGATCAACCGCGGCGTGCCGTCCGGTTCGACCACGTCGATCCGATGTACCGTGATCCGGTCGAACGCCGCATTCCGCGCAGGCCGTGCATACCCTGCCAGCATCGTCACCGCAAACACCAGCGTCAAGATTCCCGAATAGGCCGCCAGGAATCGCCGGCTCGAAAGAAAGCTGACCACGTTGTTGACCTCCGCGAGATTGGAACCACAATAGAACGCAGCACGCGGCTACAGCGCCTCCATGCCCTACCGGCAGAGAATGCCCGCGAATACATCGCTGTCCACATTCCCGCCGCACAGCACCGTACCAACGACACGGCCACCATCTTTCCGATCCTTCAGCAGCGCCGCCAGACCAAGCGCTCCCGCTCCTTCCGCAACGTTGTGCGTATCGACGAAGTAGGCCCGCATCGCCTCCCTCACCTCGCCGTCGTCGATCATCAGCACGCGATCCATCCCCGCCTTGATCACCTCCACGGTGGTCGGGTCGGGTTTGCGGCAGGCCACGCCATCGGCGATCTCGGTCCGTGACTCATGCTCGATCACCTCGCCCGCGGCAAATGAGAGGGCGTACGCCGGCGCATGGCGCGACACCACGCCGACCACCTTCGTCTTCAGCCCCAGCGCGTTGCGGGCCGCGATCGTGCCACACACCCCCGATCCCATGCCGATCGGAACATAGACCGTCTCCAGCGGAGGACACGCCTCGAACATCTCCAGCGCATACGTCGCCACGCCCGTCACCAGATGCAGATCGAAGCTCGGCACCCGGTGCCAGCCGTTCTCGCGCTCCAGATAAGCCGCATGTTCGACCGACTCCTGAAAATCATCGCCAAAGTGCACCAGCTCCGCGCCCAGGGCCCGCATCGCGTGGTTCTTCTCCAGACTGTTGCCATGCGGCACCACGATCACCACACGAATCCCATACTGCGCCGCGGCAAACGCCATCGACTGGCCATGATTGCCGCGCGTCGCCGAGACCACCGTCGTCACCTCTGGCCGCTCGCGCCGCAGCCAGTCCATGTACACCAGGCCGCCGCGCACCTTGAATGCGCCAACCGGGGTATGGTTCTCGTGCTTCACCCAGACCTCGGTCACGTCACCCGCCGCCGAGGCACGCTCATTGATCAGAGGCCAACTGTACTGCGGAGTCGCCGGCATCGTCTCGTAGATCAATGCCGCCGCCGCCCGAATCTCCTTCAACCCCGGCAGCACACCCGCTTCACCTGATTTCCTGACTAGCGTCACCTGATTTCCTGTCCTGTCTTCCTTACCTCGACCAGCGTCGAATAAAACGTGGCCCCGCCGCCTAGATCGGTCAGCCGCTCCGACGTCAGCGCATTCACATTCGCGCCGCTCGCCGACAACTTGTTCCAGTCCAGCCTCGCAGCAACCACGCCTCGCCTCACCTGTGCATTCACCAGCGCCTTCAGCGCGATCCTGCCTCGCCCGTTGAAGACCTCCACCGCATCTCCAGTCGCGATCGACCGCGGCGCCGCGTCCGCCGTATGCATCTCCAGCACACCCGCCGTCCGCGCCTCCATCTTACGGTGAACCGGAGTATTCGCGAAGGTCGAGTTCATATAGTTATCCGCCTTGCGCGGCAGAAACTCCAGCGGATACGCGCCCTCCGCCGCATGGGCCCGCGACTCCCGCGGCGCGGTAAACACCGGAACCGGCGTCAGCTCGCCCCGTCCGCTCGGCGTGCGGAACCACTCGGCCGTGCTGAATGGCAGCACCTCACCGGCTTCGTTCACCGGAAGCTGCAGCGCCACATGGCCCTCGCGTTCCAGCCGCTCCCGCGTGATCCCTGCAAACCACGGGTCGCCGGACGAAAGCGCCTGATCGATCAACTCGTCCTCCGAATCGCAAAAGCACGATTCCGTGAAGCCCATCCGCCGCGCCAGTGCACCGAACGTCGCCACGTTGCTGCGCGCCTCGCCCAGCGGCGCAATCGCCCGCTCGCTCACCTGAGTAAACATGTGCCCATACGCGCCCTGCACATCCTTCGCCTCAAGAAACGTCGGCGCGGGCAGCAGCACATCCGCATAGTCTGCCGTATCGGTAAAGAACTGCTCATGCACCACCGTAAACAGATCCTCGCGCCGCATCCCGCGCAGCACGTCGTTCTGGTTCGGGGCCACCGCGCCGGGATTCGAGTTGTAGACGAACAGCGCCTTCACTGGCGGACCGTCCGAGTCGCCAGATCCCAGCGAGGTCAACGCCGCGCCCAGCTGGCTCATGTTCACCACCCGCGCAGGCCGCCTCAGCGGGCTCTCCAGCATCAACTCCGGCATCTGCAGCGCCTTCGCGTTGAACGGAAACGCGCCCGACGTAGAAAGCTGCAAGCCGCCTCCCTTGTGCTTCCACGAGCCCGTCAACAGCGGTAACATGCACACCGCCCGCACGGCCGCTCCACCAAACTCGCCGCGCTGAATCCCATAGTTCAACCGAATCGCCGCGGGCCGTGAACCCTCACGATTCGAAGATGCACCCCGCCCCGCACCTGCATACGCCTTCGCCAGCCGGACGATCGCCTCCGCGGGAATGCCCGTCACCGCTGCAACCCTCTCCGGCGCATGTTCCGGCCGCAACGCATGAGCTTTCAACTCGTCGAATCCAGTGGTGCAAGCCGCGATATACTCGCGATCTTCCAGGCCAAGACTCAGGATCACATGCATCATTCCCAGCGCCAGCGCCGTATCCGTCCCGGGGTTGATCGCCAGATGCTCATCCGCCAGCGCCGCCGTCCGCGTGCGATACGGATCGATCACCACCAGCTTCGCCCCGGCGCGCCGCGCCTCTTCGATGAACGGCCACAGATGCACATTGTTGCCGTGGATATTCGCGCCCCACGCAATGATCAACCCTGCATGGGCGAAGTCCTGCGGCGGGGTGCCCAGCTTCACCCCGTACACACTCATCAGCGCCGCGCCGCCCGTCGTCGAGCAGATCGTCCGATCCAGTTGCGAAGCTCCCAGCCGATGAAAGAAACGCCGGTCCATCGACCCGTACCCAAGCTGTCCAATCGTGCCGGCATAGCTGTACGGCAGCACACTCTCCGGCCCAAACTCCGCCGCGACGCTCGTCAACTTCGCCGCAATCTCCTCCAGAGCCTCATCCCACGAGATGCGCTCGAACGCCTCCGCCTCACGGCCCTGCGCCAGCCCGCCCTTCGGCACATTTTTTCGGCGCCGCATCGGATAGAGCAGCCGGTCCGGCGAATACACCCGGTCAAGATACTTCGCCACCTTGCCGCAAAGAAATCCCCGCGTCACCGGATGTGCCGGATCGCCCTGAACCTTCACCGCGCGGCCCGAAAGCTCGTCCACCGTCACCAGCACACCGCACGAGTCGGGGCAGTCCAGCGAACAGACCGCATGGACGACTCGCGTTGACGGCGTGGAAGTTTTGCCCATGAGATTATTCTAGTCCTGACCACTTCGTGGTGCGTCTACCTTGCCGTAGCTACTGCGATCGCCAGAGAGATCACCGACAGCCTGCAGCGAGAAATCTCTCATCCCGGCCAGGGAGAGGGCCAACCGAAGGGGTATACAAGTCACGAAGTGAGCGCGCGCCGCGCAGGCGGCCCGTCCGGCAGGACAAAGTCTATGGCACACAAAGTCAGCTCGCCAGCCCGCCTGGAAGCCTTCTCCGACGGAGTCATCGCCGTCATCATCACCATCATGGTGCTCGAACTCAAAGTTCCGCACCAGGATGGGATCGAGGGACTGCGCGCCATCCTCCCCACCCTGGGCGTCTACGCGCTCTCTTTTGCCTTTGTGAGCATTTACTGGATCAACCACCACCACCTCGTCCACCGCACCGAAGAGGCCGACACCGCCATCCTCTACGCCAACCTCGTCTTCCTCTTCTTCCTCTCGCTGGTGCCCTTCTTCACCTCCTACCTGCTCGACAAGAAGGTCGACGCCTTCTCTGTCATCCTCTACATCATCGCCCTGATCTTTATAGGCTTCAGCTTTCTTCTACTTCGTATTGCGATCGATCATCGGATCGCAAAGAACGGCCACATCGAGACCGAAGATGTCGCCGTCCAGCGCAAGCATTACCTCTCGCTTCTGCTCTATCTGATTGCGATTCCGCTGGCAGTGCGCCACTCCTATGCCGCTCTTGGCGTTGTTGCGCTGGTCACCCTGGTCTGGATCTACCCCACTGCCGCGGCGGCCCATCTGCAGAAGCGACACGACGGAGAACGGCTGAATTAGACTCCGCATCGTATACAGTGAGGCAATCCGGCCGCTCACGGGAATCGTTTCTCAAATAGGAAGCCTCACCCATCGTGCCGGCGCCTGCGAGGTTTTCCTCATGATCTCCCGCTCCCGTCTTTGCGCTGCGATCGTCGCATTCGCCTTTCTCACCTCCGCGCTGTCATCGCCCACGGCATACGCACAGCCCAACCCGCTGCACACCGCCACGCGCCAGGAGCTCGACGTCATCAAGGTTCTGGTCGCGCAGGAGAACGCCTGGAATGCGGGCGACCTCGACGGATTCGCCAAAGGCTATAAGGACGCCCCCGACACCCTCTTCATCACACGCACGGTCTCCCGCGGCTACGCCAGCCTGCTCGAGTCCTACAAGCACGACTACCCCACCCGCGCCGCCATGGGCACCCTCGCCTTCTCCGAACTCGAGGTCCGCCCGCTCGATGAAAACTACGCTGTCGTCCTCGGCAAATACAAACTCAGCCGCAGCAAAAAAGAGGGCGGCGACGCCGACGGAGTCTTCACCCTCGTGATGGAAAAGACAGACAAGGGCTGGAAGATCGTCGTCGACCACACCACGTGAACAGCCTGTGTTTCCACATCGGCGAGCATCGCAATTCCCCATTCGCATGGTGCTTGTTAGCATCCATCTACTGAGGCATTTCATGACCTTCCACATCACTCTAGAAAATGCAGAAGACGGATGGATAGTCGCGGAGTGCCCGGCACTTCCTGGCTGCGTATCTCAGGGTAGAGATGAAGAAGAAGCGATCACCAACATTCGCGAAGCCATTACTGCGTGGATGTGGGCCGAGGATCAGAAGGCTCTGAAGTCCCTTCCCGCGAATCAGACATCTCTCCTCGTCGCCGTGTAAGCGTGCGGCGAAGTTTTCCTCGTCTAATACGCGTTTCCACAAAGAATGATGCACAATAAGCGGTGCTCCTCCCATATCATTTCAAAATGGGCACCTTAGCCAATATCTCGGGCAAAGAAGCCGCAAAGCCTTCGCCAGAACTGACTGCCATACGGTAGGCCAAGTAGGCAGCCATCTCGTCATGACTAGACCAGGCCAGCGAGCGAACCTATCAATCCCTCAACACAGAGAGCTCTCCATTGGCGCTTTGCGCTCTCTAATCCGAAGCGCCGGTATGAGCGTCGACGACTTCTTGGACCTGCTCTAGTCCCGCCAGCTCCACTTACTCTTCCCCCTCCAGCCTCCGGATCAACGTCTCCAGATCGCGCTGCACTCTCGGCTTCAGATATCCAAACAAAAACCCCGCGCCCTGCCCCGGCCGCACCATCCGGCTCGACCCCTCACAGCGAAACACCCACTCCTCCATGCGGAAGATCATCTCCACCGGAGTTCCCGGAGCCAGCCGCAGCCGCGCCTCGGTCTCCACGTAGCAGCCGCCCAGGCTGATGTCCAGCACGCGCCCGCGAAACAGCAGCGTCCCATCCTTCACCATCACCTCGGCCCACGCATCCAGCGCAAACCGCGTATGCTCCCGGCGGTCGACCACCCCCTCCATGGCGCGCCTCCGGTCGTTGAAATTGACTACATTATCCGGATTCTCCACTCCGCCCGGTTCGGACTCATCCTCGTTCGTGCGTGCCCCAATCTCACTCTCCACAGTCAGCCATCCGATCTCAGCCACTCGAATCATCGGCAAATCCCTCGCAGAGCATGAACGCGTCTCACCGGAAACACTTCTTCCTCCACCCAAAGATTTCTGTGGGACACGCCGCCGAAGCGGGCTACAATCCGGCATCGCTAAAACAACGTTGTCAGCCGCCCCGGGAGAACGCCGCGCGGAAGGCCCACAGGAGAACGCATGAACGACGTCATCGCAGTACCAGACCACCCTGCACACGCAGGTCTAAGTCAGACCGAGCGCGTCGTCGACACCTTCATCGCCCCCTCCAGGACCTTCGCCGACATCCTGCGCAGCACCACCTGGTGGCTGCCCTTTCTGCTCGCCGTCATCGTGAGCCTCGGCGTCACCTACACCATCGACAGACAGGTCGGGTTCGATCGCGTCGTCGAAAACACCATCCACGCCAGTCCCAGGCAGGAGGAGCAGCTCTCCAGCCTGACGCCCGAGCAGCGCGCCGCCCGCGTCAAAGGCATGGCCGTCGGCTACCGCTACACCTCCTACGCCTCGCCGCTCTTCATCCTGGCCTTCAGCGCGATCGGCGCCCTCGTCCTCTGGGGCAGCTTCAACTTCGGTCTTGGCGCGCAGACCACGTTCGCCCAGATGTTCTGCCTCTGGATGTACATCTCGCTGCCAAGACTGCTCAGCGGCCTGCTCACCATCCTCACCATCGCCTTCGGCGGCAACGCCGAGAGCTTCGACCTCAAGAACCCCGTCGGCACCAATCCCGCCTACTTTCTTGCCGACGCCTCACCCTGGGTCAAGACCGCGCTCGCCTTCTTCGACGTCATCGGCATATGGACGGTCATTCTGCTGATCCTCGGCACCGCGATCGTCGCCAGGGTCAGCCGCGGAAAGGCCGCCGCCGTCGTCCTCGGCTGGTGGGTCCTGATCCTCATCATCAGCATCGCCACCACCGCTGCCTTCAGCTGATCATCGCCGACGGGAGACCCAACGCACTCCGCCCAACCGACACCGGTATACGCCCCAAAAAGTGGGCGCCCCGCGCGTAGCAGGCCCGTCCGGCAGATCTACTCCATCCACCGCTTGAATACCAGCGACCCGTTCGTCCCGCCGAAGCCGAACGAGTTCGACAGTGCATAGTCGATCTTCGCCGGCTGCGGCTTGTTCGGCACATAGTTCAACCGGCACTGCGGATCGAGCTCGACGATATTCATCGTAGGCGGCGCAATCTGCTTCTGCATCGCCAGAATCGTAATTCCCGCCTCCAACCCGCCAGCCCCGCCCAGCAGATGTCCGGTCATCGACTTGGTCGAACTCACCAGCAGCGTGTGATTCGTCGCCCGCTCGCCAAACACATTCTCGATCGCCTTCGACTCCAGCGCATCACCGAGCGGCGTCGACGTAGCGTGAGCATTCACATAGTCGATCGCATCCGGCTCGATCCCCGCCACTTTGAGCGCATGCCTCATCGACCGGTAGCAGCCCTCACCCTCCGGCGCCATCCCGGTCATGTGGAACGCATCCGCCGACAGCCCATACCCAATAATCTCAGCCAGAATCTTCGCCCCGCGCGCCTTCGCAAACTCCAGCTCTTCCAGGATCAGAATCCCCGCGCCCTCACCGACCACAAATCCGTCGCGGTCTTTATCGAACGGCCGGCTCGCATGTTGAGGATCTTCGTTTCGCGTCGACAACGCCCGCATCGCCGCAAAGCCGGCCACACCCAGCGGCGTAATCGAAGCCTCCGTTCCGCCTGCGATCATCACCTCGGCATCCCCACGCTGGATCAGCCGGAACGCATCGCCGATCGCGTGCGCCGACGTAGTGCACGCCGTCGCCGTCGCCTCATTCGGGCCGCGCGCGCCGTACTTGATCGACACGTGCCCCGCAGCCAGATTGATAATCGAGCCCGGAATAAAGAACGGCGAAACCTTCCGCGGCCCACCCGACAACAGGTTCGAGTGCTCCCGCTCGATTACATCGAAGCCGCCGATCCCCGATCCGATATGCACCCCGACGCGATCACGATTGCTCTCATCGACCACCAGGCCCGAGTGCTCCATCGCCTCTGCCGAGGCCGCCAGCGCGAAGTGGATGAAGCGCCCCATCTTGCGCGCCTCTTTTTTGTCCACAAACAGCAGCGGATCGAAGTCCTTTACCTCCGCGGCGAAGCGCACCGGGTGGCCCGTCAGATCGAAGGCCTTGATCTCGGCCATGCCGCTGCGGCCAGCCATCAGGCCATCCCAGAGCTCAGGGGCAGTTTTGCCGACCCCGCAGATCAGCCCCAGGCCGGTTACGACGACGCGACGTTGCTCCATTGTCTACTTGGCCGCCTTCTGGTTCTTCTCGATGTAATCGACGGCATCCTTCACGGTCTTGATCTTCTCGGCATCCTCATCGGGAATCTGAATGTCGAAGGCTTCTTCAAATTGCATCACCAGTTCGACGACGTCGAGCGAATCGGCGCCTAAATCTTCCTGAAAGCTTGCACCGGGTGTGACTTCAGCCTCATCCACCTGAAGTTGCTCGACAATAATCTGCTTCACCTTTTCGTCTACTGCTGCCATTTCGTCTCCTGTTGAATCCTTGAAATCAAAGCCTGAAAGTTACGTGCGCGCTGGTCGAACAAGCCAGCATCAAGAATACTGAGCGCCTACGTGAGTGTAAAGCAAACCCGCCCTTTCGGTTGTGAACCGGTTTGGATTTTGATCCGCGCCGCATCTATCCAGCCTGCACGCCTGCTGGCCGGATCGGTCCCGCGTTCGTGACGCGCGGCGGCCGGTAGCTTAAACTCGCGTGGCAGGAGCTGGGAAACCTTACCTTGGAGGGCCGTCCGCTCTCGCGCATGCGCCGGTCAGCCTCTTCCCATGCCGGAACGGCGTCTTCCGGCTGGTCCCAATGCACGACCGATGCCTCGTCGCACCATTCGACAAGATGTGGCATCGCGGCGCGATGCGAACCGTTGATCATGTACTGTCGCATGCTTTCCTGGCTGTCCCAGGTCGTCATCGTCCAGTACGTCCAGCTCCGATCGGGCAAAAGCGATCCCCCCCTGAATCCGGGAGACTTCCTGACCTGCCGGAGCGAGCGAAACGCATGCATCGCAAAAAACGGCAGAAAGCGGGGCGACCGTATCCGGAGACGAGTTACGCTGACGAACGGCATAGGTCTCTTATAAACCTCCCGCTCCACCTGGAAACGGGGCCGTCGCACGAACCCCCGCCCTGGCCGGCACAGCAAGGGCAGAAAGCGACAGCCCTGGCCTAATCCTCCTCATTCGCAGCCGCCAGCAGTGGCGCAACGCCCGCAATCTCCTCGAACATCAGCACATTCGAAGGCGCCGCTCCCGTATCGATGCTGGCGACATTCCGAAGCGCCCGGTTGATCGTCTTCGTCTTACCGGAGATGTCTCCCAGCGTATTCTGCACCGTATCCACCTGCTTCTTCACCTTGTCCATCAGCCCGCCAAACTTCTCGAACTCGTTCTTGGTCGAAGACAGCACGCGCCACACCTCATCGCCCTTCTTCTGAATCGCCAGCGTATGAAATCCCATCTGGAAGCTGGTCAAAATCGCCATGAACGTCGACGGCCCCGCGATCGTCACACGGCAGTTCGACTGAATCTCGGACTGCAAACCCGGCCGCCGCACCACCTCCGCATAGAGATTTTCGGTCGGCAAAAACATGATCGCGTGCGGCATCGTCACCGGCGGATCGATATATTTATCGCAAATTCGTCTTCCCTCCGCCCGAATCGACCGCTCGAACGCCCTGCCCGCCGCCGCGATCTCCTCCGCGCTGCCGTGGTCATACGCATGTTCCAGCCGCTCCCAGTCCTCCTTGGGAAACTTCGCGTCGATCGCCAGCAGCGTGTACGCTTCGGTCCCGACGCCTTCGCCGTTCGGAAACTTCAGCGCATACTCCACCTGCTCCTGCGTATCCGGCTTGATTCGCGCGTTCTTGATGTACTGCTCCGGCGAAAACATCTGCTCCAACTGCTGCCCAAGCTGAAACTCCCCCACCACCCCGCGCGACTTCACATTCGACAGCACCTTCTTCAAATCACCAACGCCCGTCGCAAGCTCCTTCATCTCCCCGAGGCCCTTCTGCACCTCGCCCAGGTGCGTCGTCACCTGCCCGAAGCTCTCTGTCAGCCGCGTCTGCAACGTCGCATGAAGCTTCTCGTCCACCGTGACGCGCATCTCCTCGAGCTTCGCCGAATTCGACTCGTTCAGCTTCGTCAGCCGCTCCTCCATCGTCCCGCGCAGCCTCTCCTGCTGTGCATTGGCCGCAGCCGAAAGCTCGTTCAACCGCGTATGCAGCGACTCGCGCGCCTCCATCTGTCCGCGGTTCGCCTCCGCCACAAACGCGGCCAGCCGCTGCGCGATTCCCTCCAGGTTCTCCTGCACCGCCCGCCGCAACGCCTCGTCGGAGGTCTTGTTATCGCTCCGAAATCCGCCCAGCCCCGACTGCAACAGTCCGCTCAACTCGGCGATATTTTTCGTCACCTCTGAGCGCAGCCCGGCAAACTCCTCCGCGCTCGCCCCCCGCGTCCGCCGCGCCTCTTCGGCCATCTCACTGCGAATCCCCGCCAACTCCCCGCGAAGATGCCGGTCCAGCGCCTCGAACCCGGCGCCCAGCCGGCTCATCTGCCCCGCCAGTTCCTCGGACCTCTGAGCCAGCCGCGAATCCTGCTCCGGCTGAGTCCTGCGCAGCAGAAGGACGATCAGGCAAACCAGACTAGCGACCGCAACGGCAAGCAACGCTCCAGGCATCTTCGTTTTTCCTTCTCCTCAGCATACAGCCGCCGATCGATCGGAAGCTCTGGAAATCTTGCCTCTCGCGCAGCGCGTCCCATGGTGCTTCTGATTCTCCGAACCTCGCCGCTTTGAGCGTAAGTGCCCTCGCAGTCGATCGCGTCAGTCCCCCTGCCGATATAAGCGGTGCTGCTGGATATACGCTGCCACCGGTTCCGGCAACACATCGGTGCAACTCGCCCCGGCCTCAAGCCGCTCTCGCAGAGTAGTCGCCGCCACATCCTCCTGCACGCCCTCCAGCAGATGAACGCGCTCCCTCTGCCCGCGAGTCCAGCCCATCGCCTCGATCGCCGCCAGCGGAAACCCAGGCCGGCTCACCACAATCCACTCAGCCAGTTCCAGCAGCCGCTCGGGCTCGCGCCACTGCCGCATATGCAGAAAACTATCGGCCCCCACCAGGTTGAACAGAGAGTCATCCGGCATCGTCTGCCGAAGCGCCAGCAGCGCATCCACCGTGTAGTTCGGAGTGCCATCCGCTCGCGGCGCATCAACCAGCGAGACCTCAAACCGCCCATCGCCCGCGCAAGCCAGTTCGACCATCGCCACCCGGTCGGCAAAGGCAGACGCGCCGTTCTTCGCCTTCAGCGGCTGCCGCCCCACCGGAGCAAACAACACGCGATCCAGACCGAACGCATCGGCGGCCGCCTTCGCAACGGCCACGTGACCGCGATGCGGCGGGTCGAAGGTTCCCCCAAACAAGGCAACGCGCATAGTCAGGTCACGCACGAAAACTAGAACGAAAACTAGAACGGAAGATGAAACACAAATCCCATACTCACCGACCGGATCGGATAGTTATGGGCGTAGGTTCCAAAGGGATCCAACCCTCCATATCCCAGCTCCGCAACCCGGTAGTCCATGATGGGAAGCACCTTGATATCCAGCCCAACCAACGCCTGATATTGAAAGTTGTTCCGCAGCACCGTGCTGTTGCCTACAATGCCGTTGTTCGTTACTCCCTGCAGGTTGTACAGCAGTCCATAGTCCGACTTGCCCAGCCCCGCCAACCCCTCCACATACGGTTTCAACGGCGCAAACGGAGTATGAAACTCAGCGCGAACTCCGCCCAGCGCGGAAAACATCCGCGCCCCGCCGCCATTGAAGTTCACATATGCGCCGCGCTTGGTCGTCAGGATGCTCCCCCGCAGATCGCCGCCGATCTTCACCGGCCCGATCTTCCAGCGGTCGTAGTACACACCGCCCGTGCCGCCCAGCGGATCGACCGTGTTCGTCCGCGCCCCGCTAAGGTTCGGCGTCGGCTCAGGGGACGAGATCAGTCCGCCCAGCCGGTTGACCGTGAACTCGCCGTAGGCGCCTACCTGTGCGTGTGCGGTTGCGGATAAAGACAGGGCGATGGCGAAGGCGGCTAGAAGGAGAACTGCGTTCCGAAAACTCATGTGCCGTTTAGTTTACTAGTTCTTGCGGTTGCTGGTCTCTTTCGCACCAATCACTGCTCAGGCGTGGCCGATGCGTGCGCTCCGCAGCAGCTTCGCAGCCTCGTCCAGAATGCGTCCCGCCATCGCTTCCTTCCGCATTCTCGGCAGGTCGATCTTGCCATCGGCCGTCAGAAAGCTGCCCGCATTCTCCTCACCCTCAAACCCTATCCCGCTCTGCGAAACGTCGTTGACCATGATCGCGTCGACGCCCTTGCGCACCAGCTTCGCGCGTCCATTCGCCTCTGCATCTTCGGTCTCCGCGGCAAAGCCCACCACCAGCGTCCCGGCCTTTCGCCGCTTCACCACCTCGCGCAGAATATCGTCCGTCGCCTCAAGCTCCAGCGTCACCTCGCCGCTGCGCTTGATCTTCCGCGAGGCCACCTGCTTCACCCGGTAGTCGCTCACCGCCGCCGCCATCACCACCAGCGTCGCCTCCGCCAGCCGCGCCATCACCGCCTCGCGCATCTCTTCCGCGCTTACCACCGGCGCCATCTCGACCCCCTCCGGACACGCCAGCCCGGTCGGCGCCGAGATCAGAATCACCCGCGCACCCCGCCGCCGTGCCTCCGCCGCCACCGCGTACCCCATTCGCCCACTCGAACGATTGCCGATGAAACGCACCGGGTCGATCGCCTCCCGCGTCCCGCCCGCCGTCACCAGAACGGTCTGTCCCGCCAGATCCCCCGCAGCTCCGCGCATCCCGCCGTCCGCATTCGGACCCTCGGTATCGAGAGCGCCCACGAAACCCGCTGCCCCAGAGCCTGCCCTGAGCCCGTCGAAGGGTCTCGATTGTGAGACATCACCCTCTGCGCCCGTCACCTCGCGCACCGCCGCCACAATCTCCTGCAGCTCCGCAAGCCTCCCGCCCCCCACCATCCCACAGGCCAGGTACCCGCTCCCCGGCTCGACCACCTTCACCCCGCGCCCCCGCAGCGTCTCTATATTTGCTCGCGTCGCCGGATGCTCCCACATCACCACATTCATCGCCGGAGCCACGATCACCGGAGCCGTCGTCGCCAGAAACATCGTCGACAGAAAATCATCCGCCAGCCCATGGGCAAACTTCGCCAGCATATCCGCCGTGGCCGGTGCCACCACCAGCACCCGCGTCGTCTGCGCCTGCTCGATATGCTCCACCGAAGAGTGTTCTCCCGCCTCAGAATCCATCCCCGAGCCCGTTCCCGCCTCGTCCCCCCACAGGGTGGTAATCACTTTATGCCCGGAGATCGCAGCAAACGTCAGCGGCCGCACAAACTCCTCCGCCGCCCGCGTCATCACCACATGCGGGTCGAATCCTGCATCCTGCAGCAGCCGCACCAGCTCAACGGCCTTATACGCCGCAACCCCTCCGCAAACTCCAACCGTCACTTTCAAGGCAGTTGCACTCATCCCATCTCTCTACGCGAAATGGTCTCACAAACAGCAAAGAGACGCTCTTCTCCTTATGTCCTTTGCGTTGCGTCGTCATCCTGACCCTCGAGCGCAGCGAAGGGGAAGGACCCCTGTATCTGACAGGCAATCAAAACGACAGTTTCCATCAGTGACCATGCACTTGCCGCGGCGAAGGCAATCGCCTCCACTCAGCACAAGCCCTCCCAACCGATGATCTCAAAACCGGCTATCCCGGCACTCGATCCTCTACAGGCCGACCCTCGCGAACGCAACCGGGCTCCTCTGCTCCCTGTCAGATCCGATGGCAATTCCATCACACCCGAACTAATCCATCGGCTTAGTGACGAGCTCGCTGGATGACCTGCTTCCCGGCGTCAATGTCCTGATCGCGCTTATCTAAGCGCCCACCGCCCAGGCTACAATCACCCCAGCATGATCGCTCACCTTCGCGGACGTCTCCTCTCGAAAACTCCCAATCAGGCCACAGTCGAGTGTGCGGGCGTAGGGTACGACGTCACCATCTCGGTCGCCACCTTCTCCGCGCTTCCCGGCGAAGGCGCGGAAGCCGCCCTGCACATCCACACCCACGTCCGCGAAGACCAGATCGCCCTCTTCGGCTTCTCCGAGACCCAGGAAAAACGTCTCTTCGAGAAGCTCCTGACCATCAGCGGCATCGGCCCCAAACTAGCCATCACCGTTCTGAGCGGCATCGCCTCCGACCGCCTCGTTACCGCCATCCGCTCGGGCGACCACGCCACGCTGACCCGCATTCCCGGCATCGGCAAAAAGACCGCCGAGCGTGTCGTCCTCGAACTCAAGGACAAGCTCGACGATCTAGCCGCCGCGATTCCCACCACCGCCGCCACAGGCCCGCATCACGGTCCAGCCGGCGACGACGCCCTCTCGGCACTCGTCAACCTCGGGTATCCACGCCCCATCGCGCAGAAGGCCATCGAGACCGCCATCGCCAGAGACCCGAACGCCGCGAAAGACTTCGAGACTCTTTTCCGCGCCGCCATGGCGGCCATCCGGTAACAAATTCTCCCGCCGACCAACGGGAGGCCCCATGCCGCTCGATCGAACGAGAAAAGGTACACACGCCACGAAGTGGCCGCCCTCCGCGCAGGAGGCCCGTCCGGCAGGACAAGTCTTTGCCACAAAAAAGAAGGCCTCGAAGCCGGGTAAGCGGATTCGAGGCCGTAGCTTGCAGGCGGCCCGTAAGCCGAATTCTGTTTTAGACGATCATTCCTCTACGCGACGCATTACTGCGCCGCTTTAGCAACCTACCCGCAGGTTTCGGCTCTCTTTCGAGTCTCTCCGCCTGGGCGCATCGGGCCAACACGCCTCCTGCCGCCTGGAGAGGAGCGGCAAGGTCCCTGCCTATTTGGTCTTGCTCCGTGTGGGGTTTACCCTGCCGCCTCCATTACTGGAGACGCGGTGCGCTCTTACCGCACCTTTTCACCCTTACCTCAGGCCGCTTGCGGATCCACCGAAGCAGATCACCAGCCTGGGGCGGTATCTTCTCTGTTGCACTTGCCGTCCAGAGGCCTTGAAGCCTCCGTCCCGGACGTTATCCGGCACACTGCCCTGCGGAGTTCGGACTTTCCTCCCCCGCCCAACACCTCGCGGCCAAAGCCTTGAAGCGAAGACGGCAGCGATCATCCAGCCGCCTGCATATCCATACTACAGGGCGCACAGAAGAGGGGATAGGGAGTCGAAGGCGGAACAACAGACAGGCAGATTGCGTATCAATCATCAGGAGAATTGGATCGGGAAGCGAGTAAGATCACGTTGAGAGGCTGGACCGCACGGAGGAGCAAGCACTCGCTCCCTGCTCCCCTCTCCCCCAACACCCTGCCGTATGGAATTCAAGGAAGCCGTAAAAATCGCGCTCCAATCCCTCTGGGCCAACAAGCTGCGCTCCGTGCTGACGCTGCTTGGCGTCGTCATCGGCGTCGCCAGCGTCATCGCCGTCGTCACGCTGGTCAATGGCGCGAATACCTTCGTCACCACCAAGTTCACCAGCTATGGCGCGGATGTCTTCACCATCTCGAAGATGCCGCAGATCATCACCAGCTCCGAGGACTACGAGCGCTTTCAGAAGCGCAAGAATATTCTCTTTCCCGATTACCTCTACATCAAGCAGAACTGCCAGCGCTGCATAGGCATCGGAGCCCAGCAGGCCAGCACAGGCAAGATCGTCCGCGGCACCGAGTCCGTCACCGACACCCAGATTCGCGGCTACACCTCGCAGATGCCAGCCCTCCAGAACCTGAACATCGAGCAGGGCCGCGGCTTCACCGACTTCGACGAAGAGCACGCCGCGCGCGTCGCCATCATCGGCACCGATATTCAGGATCACCTCTTCGCCGGCGTCAATCCGATCGGCCAGGAGCTGCGCGCCGACGGCACGCCGTACACCGTCATCGGCGTCAGCGAGAAGCAGGGCAGCACCTTCGGCAACAGCCAGGACAACTGGGTTGCCGTCCCGCTCACCGCCTACCAGAAGAACTACGGCACCGCGAAGACGCTGACCATCTACGTCAAGGCGGGCGAGGCCGGCGAGGTGCTCCAGAACGCAGCCGACGAGGTCCGCGTCATGATGCGATCGCGCCGCCACGACGCCCCCGGCGCTCCGGACGACTTCGAACTCGACACCAACAATACCCTGGTCGGCTTCTTCTCCACCGTCACCAAATCCTTCGGCGCGGTCGCCGGCGCCATAGCGCTCATCTCGCTTGTGGTCGGAGGCATCGTCATCATGAACATCATGCTGGTCTCGGTCACCGAACGAACCCGCGAGATCGGCATTCGCAAAGCCCTCGGCGCAAGGCCCAAAGATATCCTGATGCAGTTCCTCATCGAGTCCGCCACCATGGCGCTGGTCGGCGGCGTCTTCGGCGTCATCGGCGGCATCGTCATCGCGCAAATCATCACGGTACTGGCCGGCTTCCCCTCCACCATCGCCCTGTGGAGTGTCTTCGTCGGCCTGCTGATGGCCACCTCCACCGGCATCTTCTTCGGCGTGTACCCGGCTCGCAAGGCCGCGCAGCTCGACCCCATCGTCGCGTTGCGCGCGGACTGACTATGGACAACGGAGTGCACACACCATGCGAATAGCCGACACCAAAGAGACCGTAGCCATGGCCCTCGACACCCTGCGCACCAACAAGCTCCGCAGCGGCCTTACCATCCTCGGCATCGTCATCGGCGTCATGACCGTCATCGTCATCTCGTCCGTCGTCAACGGCCTCAACAACAACATCTCCAGCTTCGTCGAGTCGCTCGGCTCCAACGTGCTCTTTGTCTTCCGCTTTCCCGTCTTCGGCAAGCGCCCCACCACCGAGATGCTGACGCGCAAACAGCTCACCTACGACGACGCCCTCGCCATGCGCGACTTGCCTCACGTCGTCGCGGTCGCACCCGCCCTTCAGTACACCGACAACGCCGACCCCAACCGCGGCGGCACCACCGCCATCAAGGCCGGCGCGAACAAGATGCAGAACACCATCCTCGAAGGCGACACCCCAAGTGAGAAAGATGTCAGCGACCTCGGGATGCGCGAAGGTCGCTTCTTCGAAGATCTCGATCAGACCCGCTTTGCCCGCGTCACCGTCCTCGGCAGCGACACCGCCGACCAGCTCTTCCCCGCACAGAGCGCGGTCGGACAGGAGGTCCAGGCCGACGGCATGGTCTTCACCGTCATCGGCGTTCTCGCCCCGCAGAAGCAGCCCTTCGGCGGCGGCAAGAACCCGCAGGACAACAAGGCCATGTTCCCCATCACCACCTTTCACCGCATGCATCCCGAACAGCTCGACTACTGGATCACCCTGAAATACGACGACCCCAAGAACCGTCCGCAGGTGGAGGACGCCCTCACCGAGCTGCTGCGCCGCCGCCGCAAGGTCGCCAACGCCGCGCCGGACAACTTCGCCATCTTCGGCACCGACTCGCTCACCCGCCTCTGGAACCAGATCACCGGCGGCCTCTTCCTGCTGCTCTTCGCGCTCTCCAGCGTCGCCCTCCTCGTAGGCGGCGTCGGCGTCATGAACATCATGCTTGTCAGCGTCACCGAACGCACCCGCGAGATAGGCGTCAGAAAAGCCATCGGCGCAACCCGGCAGACCATCCTCGCCCAGTTCACGCTCGAAGCCATCACCCTCTGCGCCGTCGGAGGTCTCATCGGCGTTACCCTGGGAAGCCTCATCGCCCTCGGCCTGCACTTCCTGCTTCCGTCGCTGCTCTCGCCGCTGTGGGTCGCCGCGGCCTTCGCAAGCTCCTGCGGCATAGGACTGCTCTTCGGCATCTACCCCGCATGGAAAGCAGCCAGCCTGAACCCGATCGAGGCTCTTCGATACGAGTAAAGACTGTGTCCTGCCGGACGGGCCCGCTGCGCGCTGGGCGGTCACTTCGTGATGCGTGTACCGGTCTAGGCGGGATGAGCCGCATGGGGCCTCCCTACGGTCAGCGAGAGAATCTTCATCCCGACCATCGGCAGGGCCAACCGAAGGGGTATACACGTCACGAAGTGACCGCGCGCCGCGCAGGCGGCCCGTCCGGCAGGACAGAGCGGTTGCTAAACTAGCCAGATGGCCACGGCAATCGAGGCGATCACCGCGCTGCTGACCCTCGCCGGGCTTGCCTACCTGCTGCTCGCCTTACTCGCTGCACGCAACTTTTCGCGCTACTGGACACGGAGGAAGGCCGCCCCGCCGTTTACCCCGGACGTCACGATTCTGAAGCCCGTCAAAGGCGTCGATCAGAGCATGTACGCCGGCCTCGTCAGCCACTGCCGGCAGCAGTATGCAGGCCGCTTCGAGATCGTCTTCGGCGTCAGCAGTTCGGACGACCCCGCCGTCGGAGAGATCGAGCGCCTCCGCGCCGAGTGTCCCGAATGCGCGATCCGGCTGGTCGAATGTCGCGAGCGCCTCGGCACCTCGGGCAAAGTCAGCAATCTCGTCCAGATGCTCCGCGAAGCGCAATACGAACACATCGTCATCAACGACAGCGACATCCTCGTCCCGCCCCACTACCTCACGCGCATCATGGGACCCTTCGCCGACGCTCGCACCGGTATGGTGACGGCCCCCTACATCGGCCGGACCGCCCGCAGCGGAGCCGCGCTGACGCTCTGGTCGCGTCTGGAAGCGCTCGGCATCTCGACCGATTTTCTTCCCGGCGTCCTCACCGCACGCTGGCTCGAAGACGGCATCCGCTTCGGCCTCGGCTCAACGCTGGCGACGACCAGGACCATCCTCGCCAAAACCGGCGGCCTAGAGCCGCTCACCGAGTACCTCGCCGACGACTACGAGATGGGAGCGCGCATCGCCGCCGCCGGCTACCGCGTTGAACTGGTTCCCGAAGTCGTAGAAACGACCGTACCCGGTTACACATTTCACGGCTTCAAGGACCACCAGTTGCGCTGGGCGCGCTCCACCCGCGACTCCCGCAAGCGCGGCTACCTCGGCCTGGGCATCACCTACGCTCTCCCCTGGGCGCTGCTGACCTGCGTCGCAAGCGGCGGCGCATTGTGGAGCTTCTCTCTGCTCAGCATCGTCGTGCTCGCCCGCGCGGCCCTCGCGCTCTCGGTCGGAGTCGGCATACTGCGCGACGGCCAGGTGCTGCGCGATCTATGGCTGCTTCCGCTGCGCGACTTCTTCGGCCTCGCCTTCTGGGCCTGGAGCTTCGCCGACGACACCGTCGTCTGGCGCGGCGAACGCTTCGCGCTCCACAACGGCCGCCTCACGAAGCTCTCCTGAAGAATTCTCGCGCCGACCATCGGGAGGCCCTAAACCTCTTGTAGCGCCAAGGCCGGTATACACACCACGAAGTGGTCGCGCCGCGCGTAGCGGGCCCGTCCGGCAGGACAGCTTCTAATAAGGATCAGGCTGGTTGCTGAGAATCTCCTTGCCCCCGCTCTGCGCGATGAAGAACGTCTTCCCCGGCAGCACCGGCACCGCCTCGCTCAAATCCTGCCAGAGGTAGACCCGCCGCAGCCCGCTCCACTTCAGGCTCAGCGACACATCGTCCTCGAAGATGTGCGGCGCATCCGGAAAGAACGATCCGTACCAGAGATTCGAGCTTCTGCCGTCGAGAATATGCAGGTCATCCCGTTGCAGATAGAACCCCAGCGTGCTCGCGCTCTCGTACTCGCCGTGGATCACGATCAGGTCTCCCGGCTTCAGGTTCGGCTCCATCGCCTTCGCCAATGGTTCCGACGTGAGCACCGGAGCGAAGGTCTGCAGCCCCACATGCGCCGCCAGCAGAAACACAAACGCCGACCCTGCCAGCCACAGATTTCCCGCATGAGGATGGTACTCGCGGCGACATAGCCAGTTGGCCAGCGCTCCGCCGAACAGCGCGCACGCGGTCAGGATCAGCGGATCGCGAAACGCTCCCATGGCCTGCGCGTTCAGGTCCAGAAAGTGTCCGAACGACAACGCATAGTCGCCGGGATTCTGCTTCAGCAGCGACGCCAGATCGGTATGCGGACTGGGCGCATGGGCGCGCAGCACGAAGAATCCCGCAACCAGCGCTGCAATCGAACCCAGCAGCAGCAGAGCGACCGCGATCCGCTGCCCGGAGCGCACTAATCTCTCCGGCACGGCAAACGACTCCGCCTCGGCTGCCTCGCCGCTCAGCCAGCCGGCAACGAGCAGCATCATCGGCGGCAGCGCAGGCAGCACATAGTATTCCTGCCGGGTAGAGAAGCTGAAGAACAGCATAGGAATCGCCGCCCATACTCCCAGCAGCAGCCGCGTGCTCTCACCCTCGTCCAGCGTGCGAATCGAGATCAGCGGACGAAACGCCTTGCGCCACGGCACCGTAGCCAGTGCGCGAAACAGGAACGCGCTCCACGGCATCATCCACACCAGAATCAGCCCCCAGAACAGCGCCAGCGGCACCGTGTCATAGTCGCGCGGAACGCGGAGATTCAGATACCGCAGAACCTGCTCGTTGACGAAATAAAACCACAGCCAGCCATGCACATTCCCGTCCGTGGGCAGCGGCACCGTCCAGTGGCCATGCGCGAACGTCAGCCCTCCCGGATTGCCCTGCGTACGATTCGCCATCGCGATCAGAATGTGCCACGGCGCGGCGATCAGCAAAAACACAGCAGCGCTCGACAGAGGAGCCAGTTCCGCGATCCGCCTCCAGGCAGCCCGCACACTGCGCCGCGTCAGCAGCAGATGCGCCGCCACGATCAGCACCGGAAACACCACGCCGATCAGGCCCTTGGTCAGCACGTTCAGCGCGCAGGCGCCGGCGAAGCCCCAGCACAGCAGCCGTTTTGGAGCAGCGTCTTGGATCACGCCGCCTGCACCAACACGCCGCTGCTCCGGACGCTCCGTCAGCCAATAAAAGAACAGCGCCAGCATGATCCAAAGGCACACCATCGCGTCCGGAATATTGATCCGCGTAAAGATGAAGATCCCGAAGCTCGAAAGCAGGATCAGCCCCGCGTACAGCCCAGCCCGATCCGAGCCGAACGCGCGCCGCCCGAACGCCTCCATCACCATCACCAGCGCCAGTACCGTGAACGCCAGCGGAAGCCGTGCCGCCGCCGCATGCACGCCGAACAACTGAAAACTCCCCGCCATGCTCCAGTACAGCAGCGGAGCTTTCTCCAGGTAGCGAATCCCGTTCGCATACAGCGTCACGTAGTCGTGGCGCACAATCATCTCGCGCGCCACCTCCGCATGAACCGAATCCGCGTCATCAAGCAGCGGCGGGGTCAGCAGCGCAAAGCTCGCATACAGCAGAAACCACATCACCAGCAGCACAGCCCGATTCCTCACCACCGGCTGCATCGCGAGTTGTTCAGGCATCGCCATCAGGAGTCTGCTGAGTGCGTCCGCTCAGGAATCTGGGAATATCCCGAGCGCCATGGGTTATTGCCACTATGTCAACGCACTCGTCCCGCGTGCGATACAGAATCGCGTAGGCGCCTACCGTCCAGAAAAGGATAGGCAAAGAAGTAAGATCCTCGCGCTTGTGCCCCAGCCCCGGAGTCTGGGCGAGCATTTCAAACCCGTCAAACAGTCTACCAATCCACCGGTCCGCCCCTTCGAGGTTGTCCTGAGCGATGTAATCCCAGATGGAATCGAGATCAAGCTCAGCAGCAACACTCAGAACGTACCGGCTCATGCGCCGATCTTTCTTCGTGCCCGGGATTTGGCTTCAATTCGCTGCCGCGCGGCTGCTGGATCGATTCGCTTCCCGCGATCCAGCGAGTCCAGGCGACGGCCGAGTTCCTGGTTGAACGCAGCCATCTGGACGCTTCTCGTCCGGTCATGTTCTTCGAGAAGCCGCAAAGCCTCGCGGACAACCTCGCTGGCCGAGCTATAACCGCCGGAGCCAACCTTTGCGGACACAAACTGCTCGAGCTCAGGAGTGAGAGAAACATTCATGGCTTTACCCCCGCCTACGATGCTTACGCTGATAACAGAGATTGTCAATCCTTGTTATGGAGGGACTCAGGGCTTAAGTTCAGGCGCTGAGCTGCGTTACTTGCCAGGATACGTTTCCGTCTGTGCATCCTTCCCGCCGATTCTCTGCTGGACTTGCCGCACCGTCAGGCATGAGACTGAGGGGACCGCGATGCACGACGATCTTGTTCAACTCGGCTCCCTCTCGACTCCGCAGGAGGGCTCCCGCACTCTATCCAGTGGGCCGCCAGCCGAGTTGATCTTCGGAGACTGGTACCCGGCCATGCGCACGTCCGCGCTGCGCAAGGGCAGGACCGCCACAGCGCTGCTGCTCGGCGTGCCGCTGCTGCTCGGCCGCAAGAACGACGGCAAGCTCTTCGCGATGCGCGACCTCTGTCCGCATCGCGGCATCCCGCTCTCCGCAGGCTGGTTCGACGGCGAGACCGTCACCTGCAAATATCACGGCTGGCGCTTCGAGCCCTGCACCGGACAGTGCGCGGAAATCCCATCCCTCACCAGCCATGAGACCCTCGACCCAACCCGGATCTACGCCAGCGCCTTTCCCTGCGAGGAGCGCGACGGCTACGCCTGGGTGTACCTGCCCGAGCCCGGCTCAGGACGGACGGCCGGCGCTCTCCCTCCCGTTCCGGAACTTCCAAAGTTTTCCTCAAACTATCGCAGCGCGCACCTCGTAGCCGATCTGCCCTGCAACGTCGACCACGGCATCATCGGCCTCATGGACCCTGCACACGGTCCGTTCGTGCACCAGGCCTGGTGGTGGAGAAGCCGCGCCAGCATCCACGAGAAGACCAAGCACTTCGAGCCGATTCCCCAGGGCTTCCGCATGTCGGCCCACGCTCCCTCAGGCAACAGTGCGCCCTACAAACTGCTCGGCGTCTACGGCGAGCCGATCACCACCACCATCGACTTCGTCCTGCCCAATCGCCGCTACGAGACCATCCGCGCCGGCCAGAAGTGGTTCTCCAGCCTGACCACTGTAACCCCGGTAACGCCATCCACCTGCCGGATTGACGTCATCGCCGCCTGGAACGTCTTCTACCATGTCCCCTTTGTCACCTCGATCGCCACCTTCTTCGGCGCTCGCTTTGTGCGGCAGGACCAGCAGACCATGATCGAGCAGGCAGAAGGCCTGCGGTTCAACCCCGGCCTCATGCTCATCGACGACGCCGATAAGCCGGCAAAGTGGTACTTCGCCCTCAAACAGGCACGCCTCAAAGGAGCCGGCGAACATCCCCTCAGCGGTCCGGTGACGCTACACTGGCGCAGCTGAGCAAGATGGCAAAGACTCTCGCAGCCGGCCATCGGGAGGCCCCGTGCAACTGCCCTTGCGAGACAAGGTATACGACGAAGTGACCGCCCCGCGCGCAGCGGGCCCGTCCGGCAGGACAGAATCTTTAGCGATCTGAGTTAGTTGTTATCATATTTTCGCATCCTGCCGCGCTGATATCGCGTCTAAAGGTACGACCAGAAAATATTCCGTCCGCTACACATCGAGTGTTGAAGGGAAGAGACTTATGGCGATCAAGTGGGAGAGATTGACGGCAAAATCGCAGGAGGCCGTGCAGGCTGCCGCAGGATTTGCAGCGGAAAATGGGAATCCCGAGGTGCTGCCGCTGCACCTGATGGCAGCGTTGCTCGAAGACCGCGAGGGCGTAGTCATACCCGTCCTGGAGCGCGTCGGAGTGCCGATTGAGCAGTTGCTCTCCGGGGTGAACGCGGCGATCGCGAAGCTGCCCAAGGTGCAGGGTGGCGGCCAGCCGGGGATGTCGCAGGCGCTGACCAGGGTCATCGAGCAGGGCTTCAAGGAGGCGGAGAACTTCAAGGACGAATACTGCTCGACCGAGCATCTTCTGCTCGCAGTATCGCGTGGAAAAAACGATCCGGTGCAGATGGCATTAGCGGCATTCGGCGCGACGCATGATGCGATCCTGAAGGCGCTGAGCGCGGTGCGCGGCAGCCAGCGGGTGACCGACCCCAACCCCGAGGGCAAGTTTCAGGCTCTCGAAAAGTATGCCAAGGATCTGACCGAACTCGCGCGGCGCGGCAAACTCGATCCCGTCATCGGACGCGACGAGGAGATCCGGCGGGTCGTGCAGGTGCTCGCGCGCAGGACGAAAAACAATCCCGTCCTGATCGGCGAGCCCGGCGTGGGCAAGACGGCGATCGTCGAAGGGCTCGCGCGCAGGATCTTTCTCGGCGATGTGCCCGAGATTCTGAAGGGCAAGCGCGTCTGCGCGCTCGATCTGGCGGCCATGGTCGCAGGAGCGAAGTTTCGCGGCGAGTTTGAAGAGCGCCTGAAAGCCGTGCTCAAGGAGATCGAGGACTCGAACGGCGAAATTATTTTGTTCATCGATGAGTTACATACTCTCGTCGGTGCAGGAGCGGCCGAGGGCAGCATGGACGCGAGCAACATGCTCAAGCCCGCGCTCGCTCGCGGCGGCCTGCGTGCCATCGGCGCCACCACGCTGAACGAATATCGCAAGTACATCGAGAAGGATGCGGCGCTCGAGCGGCGATTCCAGATCGTCTTCGTGGGCGAGCCGAACGTCGAAGACACGGTCGCGATTCTGCGCGGGCTCAAGGAAAAATACGAGGCGCACCACAAAGTCCGGATCAAGGACTCGGCCATTGTGGCGGCGGCAACGCTGTCGCACCGCTACATCTCGGATCGCTTTCTACCGGACAAGGCAATCGACCTGGTGGACGAAGCGGCGGCTGCGCTGGCGATTCAGATCGGCAGCGTGCCGGTGGAGATCGACGACCTGGAGCGGCGGGCGACCTCGCTTGAGATCGAACGCGCGGCGTTGAAGCGCGAAAAGGATGCGGCCTCGCAGGAGCGGCTGGAGGCAGTCGAGCGCGAGTTGGCCGAGGTGAAGGAGACCGCAGCCGGACTGCGCGCGCGGTGGCAGACGGAGCGCGGTGCGATCGGCAAGATCGCAGAGCTGAAGGAGCAGTTGGAGTCGCTGCGGTTTCAGATGCAGGAGGAGACCCGGCAAGGCAATCTGCAGCGGGCGGCTGAGCTGCAGTATGGCGAGATTCCAAAGCTCGAGGCGGAGCTGAAAGATCTGACGGCGCTGCAGGATGCCGCGGTCGCGGAGGATAAATCCGAGTCTGCCTCGGTCGATCCCAGCCTTCGCAAGGGCGCGAAGGATGGGGTACCCGGGCGTTCCGGACGGCCGGCGCGGATGCTGAAGGAAGAGGTGGACGAGGAGGACATCGCGGCAGTGGTGTCGAAGTGGACTGGCATTCCGGTCGCGAAGATGCTCGAAGGCGAGATGCAGAAGCTGGTGCAGATGGAGGATCGTCTGCGCGAGCGCGTAGTGGGCCAGGACGAGGCGCTCAGTGCGGTGGCGAATGCGATCCGGCGTTCGCGTGCCGGCTTGTCCGATCCGAAACGGCCGATTGGGTCGTTCATCTTTCTCGGCCCCACCGGCGTGGGCAAAACCGAAACCGCCCGCGCGCTCGCGGAGTTCCTCTTCGACGACGAGGCCGCGATGGTGCGCATCGACATGAGCGAGTACATGGAGAAGCACGCCGTAGCGCGGCTGATCGGCGCGCCTCCCGGCTACGTCGGGTACGACGAGGGCGGCCAGTTGACCGAAGCCGTGCGGCGGCGCCCCTACTCGGTCGTGCTGTTCGACGAGATTGAAAAGGCCCATCCCGATGTCTTCAACGTACTGCTGCAGGTGCTCGACGACGGGCGGCTGACCGACTCGAAGGGCAGGACCGTGGACTTCAAGAACACCGTGCTGATCATGACGTCCAATGTCGGTGCGTCGCAGTTGTCGACGGCGTGGGCGCAGGGCGACGACGGCTTCGCAGAGGCCAAGGAGCGGGTCATGGACTCGCTGCGGCAGCACTTCAAGCCCGAGTTTCTCAACCGCGTGGACGACATCGTGATCTTCCATCCGCTGGGCGATGAAGAGTTGACGCACATCGTCGATCTGCGGCTGAAGGACCTTGAAAAGCTGCTGGCCGATCGCAAGATCACGCTCGACCTGACCGACGGCGCGCGGAAGGCGATCTTCAAGGCCGGCTATGACCGAGCCTATGGAGCGCGGCCATTGAAGCGTGCGATCCAGCGGCTGGTGCAGGACAAGCTGGCAGTCAAGATCCTCGACGGCACCGTGCTGCATGGCGATCATGTGAAGGTGACGGCTGGAAAGAACGGGCTGGAGTTTGTGGTGACGGGGCGGGAGGCAGCCCCGTCACCTGCGGTCTAACGCCGCACCGGGAACGCGCCGGGGCGGCCTCGTTTACCATGATCAGGATGACGAAACCAGCCTTCCTCTTTCCCGGCCAGGGCTCGCAGCACGCAGGCATGGGCCGCGAACTCTATGAACACTTCCCCGTCGCGCGCGCGGTCTTCGAGGAGGCCGACGACGCCCTCGGCTTTCCGCTCTCGAAGCTCATCTTCGAAGGCCCCGACGAGCAGCTCAAGCTCACCGAACACACCCAGCCGGCGATTCTCACGGTCTCGGTCGCTGCCGCCCGCGTGCTGGCAGAGAAGGGCCTAGCCCCCGCACTGGCCGCGGGCCACTCGCTTGGCGAGTACTCCGCCCACGTCGTTGCGGGCACGTTCTCCTTTGCCGATGCGGTGCGTACGGTGCGGTCCCGTGGGCGCTACATGCAGCAGGCCGTGGCCCCGGGCGAGGGTGCGATGGCTGCCATCCTCGGCCTGTCCGAGCCGCTGATCAGCGAGATCTGCGCGCAGGTCTCGGACGACCTCACCCCGCTGCCCAACGCGGCCGACGCCATCTCGCTGGCCTTCTCGCCCAACAGCGCCGTCGTCTCTCCGGCCAACCTCAACTCGCCCAATCAGACCGTCATCTCGGGCGCCACGGGTGCAGTCGAGCGTGCGGCCGAACTTTGTCAGCAGGCCGGGGCCAAGCGCGCGGTGATGCTTCCGGTGAGCGCTCCCTTTCACTGCGCACTGATGCAGCCCGCGCAGGACCTGCTCGCCACCGGCCTCGAAGCCATCGTCTTCCACGACCCCGCCGTCCCCATCGCCTGCAACGTCGACGCACGCCTGATCACCCGCGGCTCCGACTCCCGCGACTGCCTCATCCGCCAGGTCACTGGCGCTGTACGCTGGGTCGAGTGCATCGAGCTCCTCATCGCGCAGGGTGCCACGCACTTCATCGAAGTCGGCCCCGGCAAGGTGCTCTCCGGGCTGATGCGCCAGATCGACCGCGAGCAGAAGGCGCTGCATGTCGAAGACTCCGCCTCGCTCGAAAAAACCCTTCAAGCACTCGCCGAAGTCTCCGGCAGCTAAGGAAAATCCCATGCAGGTCCCCATGCAGGTCCATGACGTCGTAGAGAACTTCACGCTGCAGAATCAGGACGGCAAGACCGTCTCGCTCACCGACTTCAAAGACTCGCCGGTGGTCCTCTTCTTTTATCCCCGCGCCGACACGCCGGGCTGCACCATCGAGTCCTGCGGCTTTCGCGATGCGTTCGAGAAGTTTCAGCGCGCGGGCATCGTCGTGCTCGGCATCTCGCGCGATTCTGTGAAGGACCAGAAGAAGTTCAAGGACAAATACAACCTGCCCTACGATCTGCTGGCCGACCCCGACATGGAGCTGATCAACCGCTACGATCTCATCAAGCCCAAGAACATGTACGGCAAGCTGGTGAAGGGCGTGAAGCGGACTACGTACCTGATCGGGCCGGACAAAGGGAACGGGCAGCGTCTGCTGCATATCTTCGAAGAGGTAAAGCCCGAAGGCCACGCCGAAGAGGTTCTGGCGCTCGTCAAGGCGCATCGTGGAAGCTAGGATGGGTGGGTGTACCCACGGATTGTTCGGATCATGGTTGTTCTCGTCTGCGTGTTCGCCTCCGGGGTGCTGCGCGGACAGACTGCGGGCACGCGGCTGGAAGGGCGCATAACAGCGGCGGACGGCTCGCCGCTGAAAGGCGCCGTCGTCTCCATCGCGAGCGGCTCAGCCCACCCGGTGGTGGTGAACACGGATGCCCACGGCGGCTATCGTATCGTCGGGCTGGCGGCCGGCGACTATAAGGTCGTTGTCACCGCGAGCGGGATGCAGCCGGGGCGCGTTGCCCTCACGCTGAACGGCGCGGGGCGGCGAAGGCTGAACGTGACGTTACAGCCGGTGGTGGCACCGGCAAATCCCGCGGCGGAGGCTGCGGCAGCCGGCGTGGTGGGTGCGGAGACGGTGCGCGATCTGCCGCTGAACGGGCGGTCGGCAACCGATGCGGCCACGCTGGAACCGGGCGTCTCGGGCTCGCGCGCGGCGGCTTCGGGTGCTTCGGCGCAGCGAGGCTTCGGCAGCCAGATCACGATCTCCGGAGGCAGACCGAGGCAGAACGACAATCGCCTGGATGGCGTGAGCGTGAATGACTACGCCAACGCTCCGCCGGGCAGCGCAGCCGGCGTGAACCTGGGCGTCGATGCGGTGGAGCAGGTGCAGGTGCTGGCGAACAACTATCCCGCACAGTATGGAAACTCCTCCGGCGGCATCATCAGCTCGACGACGCGGGCCGGGAGCGCCGAGTTTCATGGCAGCGCCTTCGAGTTTGCGCGGAACAGCGCGCTCGACACGCGAAACTACTTCGACCTGGTCAAGCCGGCCTTCTCGCGCAACCAGTTCGGCGGCACGCTGGGTGGACCCCTGTGGCGCAGGAGGACGTTTTTCTTCGCCGCGTATGAGGGCTTTCGCCAGTCGCTCGGCGTCTCGCAGGTGACGACGGTGCCCACGGCCGCGGCGCGGGCGGGGCAGCTCTCGACCGGCAAGGTCACGGTCGATCCTGCGGTGCTGAGCTTCGTCAACGCCTTCTATCCGCTGCCCAACGGACCAACGCTGTCGTCGGGAGACACGGGCATCTTCAACTTCGCCGGCCAGCAGGTGACGCCGGAGGACTACTTCGACAGCCGCGTGGACCACAAACTCGGCTCGCGCGATCAGTTGATCGGAACGTACATGCACGACAGCGCGACGGTGCGGCAGCCCGATGAGTTCAACAACAAGCGAACGGGATACGACTCGGGACGGCAGGTGTTTTCGCTCAATGAGGTCCACAGCTTTTCGAGCGACGCGGTGAACTCGCTGCGCTTCGGGCTCAGCCGTGTGGTGGCGACGACAGGGTTGAGCTTTTCCGTCGGGCAGGCCGCGGCAAGCTCCACTCTCTTCGGCACCGTGCCCGGACAGAATGCGGCGATGGTCGCGGTCCCAGGGCTGACTGCATTTTCCGGAGGCGTGGGCGAGCAGAGCAACTATCACTTTCACTGGACCTCGCTGCAGGGCTACGACAACTTCTCGTGGGTGCGCGGACGGCATCTTCTGAAGGCCGGGGCGGAGGTGGAGCGGACGCGCGACAACATCCTCGGTGTCTCGGACCCCGGCGGATCGTTTGCGTTCAACTCGCTGGGCGACCTGCTGGCGAATCGGCCGTTCTCTCTGTCGGCGACGATTCCGGGCGGCGTCGCGGAGCGCGGCTACCGGCAGACGATCGCGGCAGGTTACGTCGAGGATCGCTGGGCCGCGATCCCGCGAGTGACGCTCAGCCTTGGGGTGCGCTACGAGATGGCCACCGTCCCCACCGAGGTGCACGACAAGCTGACCGTACTGCGCAACCTGACCGACGCGGCGCCGCATCTGGGCGCGCCGCTGTTTGCGAATCCGACGCGGAAGAATGTGCAGCCGCGCGTGGGGCTTGCATGGGATGTGATGGGCGATGGCAGGACGGCGGTGAGCGCAGGCTTCGGCATCTTCGATGTGCTGCCGCTGCCATATCTCTTCCAGTTTGGGGAGCTGTACTCCGCGCCCTACTACCAGTTCGCCAGCTCGACCAGCCTGACGCCGGGGTCGTTTCCGGGTGGAGCGTTTGCGGATATCGCGGGCTCGACCGCCGGGCTGCGCGCCGCGTACTACGAACCCAAACCGCCGCGTAGTTACGTCATGCAGTGGAATCTCAGCGTGCAGCGGCAGCTTGCTTCGCAGACGAGCGCTACCGTCTCCTATGCCGGGTCCCGCAGTGTGCATCAGCCGCTGCGGTCCGAGGACGCAAACATCGTGCTGCCGCAGTTGACGCCGCAAGGGTACGAGTGGCCGGCGCCGGTGGGCAGCGGCGCGCGGCTCAATCCCGGCGTGGGCCGGCTCACGGCGATGTTCTGGAGAAGCGACGCCTACTACGATGCGCTGCAGGCGCACTTGCGGACGCAGATCAGGCGCGTCGGCGTGCAGGCGTCCTACACCTGGGGCAAGACCATCGACACGTCCTCGGGCAGCATCGTCGGCGATGAGTATGCCAACTCGATCTCTAGCCCGCTGTTCTTCAACCCCGGCATCAACCGCGGCCTGGCCGACTTCAACGTCGCGCAGAACCTCGAAGTCAACGCCTCATGGGAGCTTCCGTCGCCGCAACGTCGCGGGCTCGCGCGCACGGCGCTCGGAGGCTGGCAGCTTGGTGGCGTCTTCGAGGTCAGCACGGGAGTGCCGTTCACGCCGACCATCGGCGGCGATGCGCTTGGCCTCAACAGCACCGACCCCGCCATCGACGTGCCGAATCTCGTCCAGACCACCGGGTGCCGATCGCTGTCGAATGCGGGCAACCCGCTGCACTACATTCGCACCCAGTGTCTTGCATTTCCGCAGCCCGTAACGCTGCGCGGCAACCTGGGACGGAACACCGCGATCGGTCCGGGACTGATCGACCTCGACGGCTCGCTGATCAAGAACACCTCCATCAAGCGCATCTCGAGCACGTTCAATGTGCAGTTTCGCGCGGAGTTCTTCAACGTGATGAACCACGCCAACTTCGCCGCTCCGCTGGACAACCGGAACGTCTTCACGCCGAACGGACAGCCGATCGCGAATGCCGGAGTGATTACGACCACGCAGACGCCGGCGCGCGAGGTTCAGCTTGCGATCAAGGCGATCTGGTAATGGGCTAGCGTGCGGCGATCGCTCCCAGCCCGATGGTGTGCAGCAGGCTTTGGAACTGCGGCTCCTGGCGCAGGCTGTCGAACTCCGGCGCGACGGCGAGGAAGATCATATTGTTGGAGCGGTCGTTGTAGGCGGCCTGCAGCGATGCGAGCGCTTGGCTGCGGTCGCCAAGTCCGGTGTAGACCAGCGCCAGGTAATACGGCGAGACATACCGGTGCGGCGACTGGGCCTTGAGCTCCGCGAGGAGCTTGAGAGCCTCCGGGCGGCGGCCGCTGATGGCATAGGCGTGGGCGAGCGCGGCAACTGCGGGCGGGCTGTCCGGTGAAAGCGACGCGGCCTTCTGGAACTCGACGATGGCCTTCGCATACAGGCCCTTCTGCTCGTACGCCTGCCCGAGAATAATGTGGGCGAGCAGATAGGTTGGGTCCATCTCCAGGGTGTCGAGCAGTTGCGGGATGGCCTCGTCGTAGCGCCGCGCCATGTACAGGCGCCAGCCCAGGCTCAGGTTCATGCTGAGCGAGAGCGGATCGAGCGAGCGAGCGCGATTCATCTCCGCCAGGCTCTCATCTGTACGGCCCATCGCGATCAGGTAGAGCGAGTAGCGCTGATGCGCGGTCGCGTAGCTGGGATTGAGCTGGATGGCGCGGCGGAAGCCTGCCTCAGCGGCTGGCCAGTTCCAGTCGTAGTTGAACTGCACGGTGGCGAGCGCGGTCTGGGTCTCGGCCAGCGTCGGGTCCAGCTCGACGGCCTTGATGGCCGCGGCCTCGGCCTTGGGAGCTACCTCGCTGGTCGGGATGGTGCCGACGATCGCGGCTCCAAGGATGCCGTAGCAGTCGGCGAGACCGGCGTACGCCAGCGCATAGTGGGGGTCTTTCTCGGTGGCTGCCTGAAAGTACTGGATCGCCTTGCCAAGGCTGTCTTCCGAACGCTTGCCCCAGTAGTAGCGGCCCTTCAGATAGTCTTCGAAGGCCTCGGAGTTGATCGCCTGGGTGGCTGCGAGCTGCTTCCTGTCCTGCGGCGTCAACTTGATACGGATCTGGCTCACGATGGCCGCCGCGACCTGGTTCTGCAGTGCGAGAACGTCGCCCACGGGCGACTCGTAGGTGTCGGCCCAGAGATGGCGGTCGGTGGAGACCTGCACCAGCTCCGCGGTGATGCGCACGCGGTTGCCCGAGCGCAACACCGTGCCTTCGACGACGGCGTCGGCGTGCAGGTCGTGCGCGATCTTCTCCAGCGACTCGTGGGTTCCCTTGTATTCCATCGCGGTGGTGCGGGAGATGACGCGCAGAGAGCTGATCCTGGCAAGGCTGGCGATCAGCTCGTCCGTCATGCCGTCGGCGAAGTAGTCCTGTTCGGCATCCCCGGAGAGGTTCTCCAGAGGCAGCACCACGATGGACGTGATCGGACCCGCCTCTGTGTTGCCATAACCCAGCCGCCCGCGAAGCTGCACGATGGCGACGATCAATGCCACCACCAGAAGCACCGCCGCGCAGCCGGCGAAGATCGCGCGGGTCAACGAGACCTGGCGAACGGGAGGTACCGGAGACACAGGCGCAGAGGGCGAGGCATCGGGCCCGGAGGTTTGCGGCACGATCTGGAGTCTTGAAGACGCGGAAGATGTCGGACCCGAGCCATGCGCGTCGACCGGGAAGCTCACCGGCACCAGCTCCGCGGTGGCTTCCCTTTCCACGTGGTGAACGGGCGCGATAAACCGGTACCCTTTGCGCGGGACAGTCTCGATGAACCGGGGATTTTCAGACGAGTCCCCCAGCACCTCGCGGAGCCGCATCATCGCCGTGTTCAGGCTGTGGTCGAACTCGACAAACGTGTCCGGCTTCCAGAGGCGCTGGCGCAACTCGTCGCGCGTGATCAGCACGCCGGGGTGTTCCAGCAGCACCTTCAGCAGATTGAGCGGCTGATCCTGCAGCTTCAGGCGCACTCCCTTGCGGCGAAGTTCGCTGGCTTCCAGATCGACCTCGAAAAGACCGAAGCGTACGACCCTTGAGACGGTCTGTGTCGAAGGCGACTCCATCAATGAGCGACCCTATCGTTGCCGGTTACGGGACGACCCGAATTATAGCTACCGCAAAGTACAGCGTCAAAGCGAAATCACCGTAAGGCAAACCGAAATATCCTGTGATCCAGAACGTCAAGTCATTCAATTCACAGAAGAAGACCGGTTACCTCCAAATAACACGCGGCTGAGGCCCGCGGTATTGATGAATCTTGCAGCCGCGACGTAGGATGCGCTTGCTCTGGAAACGTTCATCCGGCTGCAGCGCTGCCCAGGATATCAAGGCAATGCGCACAGCCACAGAGTCGGTTCGTCAGCAGTCTTCTAAGGAGCAGCCATGAGTGCAGCAGTCGTTTGCAGGTTGAAGTCGATCGTAACGTCGGTAGCGGCATTTGCCGTCGTACTGTTGTTGTGGGGCGCCGCGGCCTCCCGTCCGGCGGCGGCTCAGGTGGCCGGCGCAACCCTCTCGGGTCTGGTGTCGGACGTCTCCGGCGCCGCAGTTCCGGGAGCCAGGATCGCGATCCGCAACATTGGGACCGGCGTGGTGCGGACCGCCACCTCGAATCCGGAGGGCTTCTACTCCGCCCCCAACCTGCTGCCCGGAAGCTACGAGGTAAAGACCGAGGCGACCGGCTATCAGTCGCTGTTGCAGAAGGGTATCGTTCTGACCGTCGGCGCCCAGCAGACCTACAATCCGTCGCTCGCCGTCGGCCAGGTGAGCCAGACGGTCGTGGTCCAGGACATCGCGCCGTCGGTCGAGACCGCCTCCTCGACGCTCAGTGCCACGGTCGACGGCAAGACGGTCCGCGAACTCCCGCTGAACGGCCGCGACTGGACGCAACTGGCCGCGCTTGAGCCCGGCGTGGTGTCGGTTCCAAATCAGTCCACAACCGGCTTCTCCGCCAATAAGGGCAACCGCGGCTTCGGCAATCAACTCGCCGACGGCGGCCACCGTCCCAACGAGAACACCTACCGGGTCAACGGCATGGTGGAGAACGACTACACCAACGCGGCCCCCGGCGGCGCGACCGGCGTGAACCTCGGCGTGGACGCTATCGACCAGTTCTCCGTGCTGACCGCCAGCTACACCGCCGAGTACGGACGCACCTCCGGCGCGGTCATCAATGCCATTACGAAGTCCGGCACCAACCAGCTTCATGGCACGGCGTACTTCTTCGATCGCGACAGCATCTTCGACGCGAGAAACTACTTCGACGGCCCCACCATCCCCCCCTTCCGCCGCATTCAGTTCGGCGCCGCCGCAGGCGCTCCCATCATTAAAGACAAGCTCTTCATCTTCGCCGACTACGAAGGCATCCGGCAGAGCCAGTCCGCCTCCGGCCCCATCTTCGTTCCGAACGCGGGAGCCCGCGCCGCCGCCGTCGCCGCCATTCAGCCGTATCTTGCCCTGTGGCCCGTCGCACCCGCCGGCGCGTCCGACACCAACCCCACTGGCATCGGCATCAACAGCTTCAACATCAACACCCCCACCAAGGCGCAGGAGAACTACGTCATCACGCGCGTCGATCAGAAGATCAGCGGCGCAGACTCGCTCGACGGCACCTACTTCTTCGACTCCGGCCCGCAGACCCAGGCCGACCCGCTGAACAACGCCGTCCACGAGGTCTTCTCCCGGCGTCAGCTCATCTCGCTCGAAGAGACCCACATCTTCAGCCCCGCTCTGGTCAACACCGTCCGCGGCGGCGTCAGCCACATCGCCGGCAACATCAACACCCCCGTCTCCGGCGACGCGGTCGCCACCAACCCCGCCCTTGCCATCGCACCCGGTGCGGCAGCCCCGCCGGAGATCCCGGTCACCGGCCTGACCACCGCCTACGGCCTCAACGGCTTCAATAAATTCAACCATGACTGGACCTCCATCCAGGTCTACGACGACGCCTTCCTCACCAAGGGAAAACACTCGATGAAGGCCGGCTTCGCCTTCGAGCGGATGCGCTATAACGTTCTCGAACAGCTCAGCCCGAACGGCCGCATGAACGGCTACACCCTCGCAGCCTTCCTCGCCAACGCGCCCCACCAGCTCAACGCCCTCGCCCCCGGTGGCTCCACCCCCGTAAAGCTCCGCGAGAGTCTCTTCGCCGGCTACTTCCAGGACGACTGGACCGTGAGCAAAAAGCTGGTGCTCAACCTCGGCCTTCGCTATGAAGCGACCACGAAGCCCGGCAACGCCAGCTCCGTCCCCGGTTACACGGTCAACGGATATACCGTAGCCGCCGCGCCGTTCCAGCAGATCACGAGCCTGACGGACTGCTCGTCCAGTCCCACCGCCTGCGGTCCTGTGGGAACCAACAGCCCCTTTGCCACAAACCCGACAACGAAGGACTTCGAGCCGCGCCTGGGATTCGCCTATGACGTCTTCGGCACCGGCAAGACCGCCGTGCGAGGAGCCGCGGGCATGTTCGACGTTCTCCCGCTACCCTACGAGTTCGGCCTGAACACCGCAGCCACCGCGCCGTTCCAGATCATCGGAGCCGACCCCGTTGCGAGCCTCGGTACGGGAGCCATCGATCAGAACGTCAACTTCAACCGCCAGAGCATCCGCAACCGCTATATCCAGCAGAACCCGCAGCGCGCCGCGGTCTATAACTGGAGCCTCAATATCCAGCAGGACTTCGGCCACGGCTTCGGCGCGATCCTCGGCTACGTCGGCTCGCGCTCGCTGCATCTCTCGGCCGCGGCGGACGACATCAACCTCGTGCAGCCCGTCGCCGAGGCCGCGGGAATCATCTTCCCCTGCGACCCCACCGGCCTCACAGGCTCCAATACCTGCGCCAACAACCAGACCGGAACCCGCATCGACTCCAACTGGGGCGGCGGCGCCGGCATCCGCCCCGTGCTCTTCGACGGTGCGGCCAGCTACGAAGGCTTCCAGTCGCAGCTCCGCAAATCCTTCAGCAGCGGCGTGCAGGGGCAGCTCTCCTACACCTACAGCCACTGCGCCGACCTCAGCTCCGCTCCCGTCACCGGCGACACCTTCCTGAACTCCATCGCCGTCCCGCTGCTGCTCAACAAGCAGTACCGCATCGGCTCCTGCGACTTCGATATCCGCTCCGTCCTCACCGGCAACGTCATCTGGGACATCCCCGCGCCGAAGTTCGACAGCCACCTCGCCAACATCGCGACCAATGGCTGGGAGCTTGGCGGCATCCTCACCGCCGAGAGCGGCGCGCCCTTCTCCGTAACCGTCGGCGGCGGCAACGATCCGCTCGGCACAGGCTTCAACGGCGACTTCTCCATGGACCTCGCCCAGCTCGTGCCGAACTGCAATCCCATCCACGGCGGCCTGAACTATCTCAATCGCAACTGCTTCACGCCTCCCACCGCTCCCACGTCGATCGGCATAGCCAGTGCGGCGAACCCGTTTGGCTGTGCGCCCAACTCCTTCCCCAACTACAACGGAACCCCCGCTCCGGCAGGAACACAGTTCTGCTCCAACGTGCTCGGCAACTCGGGCCGCAACCGCTTCTATGGCCCCGGCCTCACGGAGCTCGACATGTCGCTGTTCAAGAACACCGCCGTCCCGGTCATCTCGGAGGCGTTCAACGTGCAGTTCCGCGCGGAGTTCTTCAACATCCTCAATCACACCAACTACCTGTCGCCCGGCTTCCTCAACACCTTCGGCCAGAACAACTCCGTCTACGACTTCGACGGCAGCAATCTGCCGACGGCCCTGAACCAGACCTCGACCACCTCGCGGCAGATTCAACTCGGTGTGAAGCTGATCTTCTAGTCTGCCAGGCCAGTCGCCTCCCGCGGCTACAATCGCGGGAGGCGCAATGCCTGCAACTCTCAGCCGTCCCGGCTTAGTCCGGGACCCCAGCCCGCGGCCTTCGCGCCCATCCCCGCCTGGCGGTAACCGGAGCTTGTCGATGCATCTTGAAGAGGACCAGTATCCGCAGCAGGACGAAGCGAACCCCAGGGGCTGGCAGTTTGCCGTTGCATCAAGCATTCTCGGCTGGGTGCTCGATGCCTTCGACTTCTTCGTCGTGGTATTTCTGCTCGACGCGCTGGCGGCAAACTTCCACGTCGAGAAGAGAGCCATCGTCTGGTCGCTCTCGCTCACCCTGGCGATGCGTCCCCTCGGAGCGCTCGTCTTCGGCGCCCTCGCCGATCGCTACGGACGCAAGAAGCCGCTGATGATCTGCGTGCTGTACTTCTCGGCGGTCACCGTGCTGAGCGGCTTCGCTCCAAACTACATCTTCTTCCTCGTCATGCGCGCACTCTACGGCATCGGCATGGGAGGCTACTGGGGCATCGGCGCGTCCTTCGCCATGGAAAACGCTCCCCGCAAACGGCGCGGCGTGCTCTCCGGACTCATGCAGGGCGGTTATCCCTTCGGCTACCTGCTCGCTTCGGTCGGAATGCTGACCATCGCGCCGCACTTCGGATGGCGCGCGATGTTCGTCGTCGGCCTGTCGGTCACGGCGCTGATCCTGGTGTTCACCTTTCTGTCGCCGGAGTCCGAGGCGTGGAAGCGGCACCGCATGGGCTCGGTCGGCAAGATCTTCAAGACGCTCTTCCAGCACATGGGCAGCTTCTCCTACCTGCTGCTCGTGATGGTGTTCATGTCGTGCCTCTCGCACGGCACCCAGGATCTCTACCCCGACTTCCTCAAGACGCTGCCTGTAATCAAACACGCACTTGTCCTCGGGATGCAGCCGCTGTACGGCATTCCCATCCTCTACAACATCGGCGCGATCGTCGGCGCGATTCTGTTCGGCCACTACTCGGAGAAGCTGGGCCGGCGGTACGCCATCATCGCGGCGCTCGTGCTGTCGCTGCTGTCGATTCCGGCATGGGCCTTCGGCGGCTCGATGCTCACCCTGGTCCTCGGCTCGTTCCTCATGCAGACCGGCGTACAGGGCGCATTCGGCGTCATCCCCGCGCACCTCAACGAGCTCTCCCCCGACGCCGTCCGCAGCCTGTTTCCGGGCTTTGTCTATCAGCTTGGCGTCTTCATCGCATCGCCCGCGGTCTCCTTCGAATACTTCCTGCGCAACCGCCTCGGATACCCCTGGGCGCTCACGCTCTTCGAAGCCATCGTCATCGTCGCGCTCCTCTTCATCTTCGGCTTCGGCCCGGAGCAACGCGGCCGCAGCTTCACCCGCAAAGAGAGTGAAGCGGCGCTTCTGCACTGATCCCCCTTCACTCCGCGATATACGACCCTGGCTGAATGGTACGCATACGAATATGGCGCGAGCTAAGAAGAACGGCGAGAACCCAACGCAATGGACGCCCTGATCGCAGCAACCGCCATCGCCAATGGAATGGCCGTCGCAACCCTCAACCGCAAAGACTTCGAGCCGCTAGGCGTGGAGTTGGTGGAGTTCTAGCAGGCGACCCACATCTTCAGCACCCTCTAAGGGACCGCTGATTATGTCCTCAACCTTCTTACCACCCCACGCAACAGTCGTCATTTCGACCGAAGCCGCGCGGTCTCATCGCGCGGCGGAGTGGAGAAACCCCCGCATTTCGCACTTTGTCCGATCCAATCTGCTCGACCAACGGCATACCAAAAATCGGCCTCGATCGCTTTTGCACTTAATCAGATCTTCCCTGAAGCCCCTGGCTTCCATTCCGGTCCGGGACCCCGAACCTCCACCAAACCCGCACCAGAAAATCTTGTCAAGCCCCAAAACGACCTAAATCCTTGAAACAAAAGGGAATAAAGGGTGGCGTACTAGTTTCACTCCATTTGCTAAAATGGAACTATACCAACCGGAAAGGCGCCGGGTGAGGCCGCCATTCCGACCTAAACCCTTTACAATCTATATTTTGATACATAAACCATTTGCTTTCTAGAGTTTAGCGCCCCTGTTTTTCGATAAACCCAACATTCTGGACGGCTTAGCCAAACAATAGCCCCCCCGGGGGGGGGTGGGGGGTACCCACGCAACGGCAGACCCTCAGGTCGACCGAAGAGGCTGATACGTCCGGTACGTCTCATCCCCAATCGCCGCATACGGCTTGAACGCAACCGGGTCCATACCCTCAGGCTTCACAGCCAGGCGATCCCCCGAAGCAGCCACCGCGGCGGCCAGCAGATCCCGCTCAGCCATCTCCGTCGGCCACGCCCCCGTGGCCATAAACACCACCGGCCCCCGCAGCAAAGCCGCCAGCCGAATCGGCGCCGGAGGCTGCCGCCGCGCCAGAGGATCGGCATTGCCTCCATTCGCCTGCGTCAGCGGCCCCGAGTCCTGCCGCACGGTCGTATCGGTCCGAGCCGCCGCCGCCGTCAGCACCTCCGTCCGCAGCCGCGTATCGAACTCAACCTCAACTTGGTCCCCGCTGCGCCACGTACGCCGCACGATCGCAAAACTGCCCGGCACCACCGCCTCGCCCCACGGCCTGCCATTCACCAGAACCCGAGTCGCCGGCCCCGACCACGCCGGAATGCGAATCGCGATCGGGAAGCTCGCCTCCTTCGCTGCCTCGATCGCCAGGCTCGTGCCGGGCACGGCGGGATAGCTCGTCTGCTGCGTCACCGTAACCGGCGACCCCGCATGAGAAAACGTGACCCGCGAAGGCACAAATAGAATCACCGACAAACCACTCGCCTCCGCCGCCGCGCCCGAAGCAGTCCCCGGAACGCCCGACAGATAGCTCGAAATCCCGTAATCGGCAGCCACCTGCGGCAGCGTCCCCGAGCAGCACGGCCACTTGTCCCGGCTATACGACTTGCGCCCCGTCAGCGTGTAGTCCGCATAGTAGAACGAAGACCCGTCCGGCAGCATCGGCTTCGCGCCCAGCACCGTGTTGTACAGCACCCGCTCCATCGAGTCCCCATAGTGCGGATCGCCCGTTACGCAGAGCAGGTACCGCGTGATCTTGAAGTGCGCATACGCCCCGCACGGCGTCTCAAACGACGCAGGCTGGGTGAAGATCGAGCGGCCCAGATCATCCGTGTTCGGGCGAAGCAGCGTCTCGCCCGGCCCCCACCCGCCCGTCGCGAAGCTCTGCGCCTCCACCATGCGAAACGCATTCGTCGCCGCCCGCAGATGCTTCTCGCTGCCCAGCGTCAGGTAGGCCTGCATCGCCGACGACAGCGCGTTCACATGCGAGTACGCGTGCTCGCCCGGCAGCACATTGATGTCCTCCGACAGAGGATTGAAGTACAGATCGTCCTCCAGGAACCGCACCGCCGCATCCCGGTACGCCGGCTTGCCCGTCCTCTGGTACGCAAGGAACAGGTTCTCCGGCAGCGTATACGTCTCGTCCCACGTCTGCGCATCGCTGGTGTGTGGCCGGGCGCGCTGCTCCGGACGCGACAACGCCTTCTCCGGCAGATGCGGCAGCACCGCCGCAAGCGCCTGGTCAAGAGCCGGACCGGCAGCACGCACCCCGGCATGGGTGTACGCATCGCCAAGCCCGCAGCACGTCTTGTCGAACGTGTACGCCGGCAGCGTGTAGTCCTGATAAAAGCGCCCGCTGATCGTAGGAGCGAAGCCCGCAACCAGCGCATCGACCTTCGCATGGGTCGCAGCGTCGCCCGTCATCGCCGCGCCTCGCGAGAGCGCCGACAGGTACTGCCCGAACGAGTGCCCCGGCACGAACCCCTCGAACGATCCATGCGCATCGAAGAACGGCGAGTTCGAGTACCACCCGCCCATGTCCTCACCCGGCGCAGGCATCCCCGCGCGCTCCCGAAAAGGCTTCAGCAGCTTGTCGTTGTCCAGGCCAAGCAGCAGCTTGTAGTGATAGTCGAACTGCTCCTGCAGCGGCCCCGGAAGCAGCGTCACCGCGCTGTACGGGAACGGACGCAGCGGTGTCGCAACGTCTTTCTGCGGTGCTGCAAAGCCGCGGCCGTACAGTCCTGCGGTAGTGGCCATGGCCGATGCGGATTGGAGGAACGCGCGCCGTGTGATCAATGCAATGCTCCTTGTGCGTCGCAGAAATGGTACGCCAATCGCGCGCGACGTTGCCCGGCATGGCTCACGGACCGGCACTCCGCACCGCAGGCTATAGTGATTGCATGGAACGCCCCGCACCCGCGCGCTTCGACGCCATCACCCGGCGCGAAGCCGGACTGCGGCGCGAACTCTCCGCCCGCCAGCTCTCCATGATCGCCATCGGAGGAGCCATCGGCACCGGCCTCTTTCTCGGCTCCGGATTCGCCATCGGATTCGCCGGGCCTGCCGTGCTCCTCAGCTACCTCATCGGCGCCATCATCACCCTTCTGCTGATGGGCTGCATGGCCGAGATGACCGTAGCCCACCCCACCTCCGGCTCGTTCGGAGCATGGGCCGAGTTCTACCTCTCGCCACTCTGCGGATTTCTCGTGCGCTTCGCCTACTGGGCCGGCGTCGTCTTCGCGCTCGGCACCGAGGTCACCGCCATCGCCGTCTACATGCGCTTCTGGTTCCCCTCCGTCGCCGGCTGGATCTGGATCTTCGGCTTCACCCTGCTGCTCGTGCTGGTCAACGCCTTCAACGTCCGCTTCTTCGGCACCGTCGAATACGTCTTCTCCACCTTGAAGATCTCTGCCATCGTAGCGTTTCTCTTTCTCGGCGCATGGGTCGTCTTCTCCGCCTCGCATCACGCCGCGCAGCCCGGCGAGTCGCCCATCGGCTTCGCCAACTACACAGCCTTCGGCGGCTTCTTTCCCAAAGGCCTCTCCGGCATGTGGATTGCGGTGCTCGTCTCGCTCTTCAGCTACTTCTCCATCGAGATGATCGCGGTCGCCGCCGGCGAGGCAAAAGACCCGCAGCAGGCCATCACTCACGCCTTCCGCGCTACCATGCTCCGCCTCGTCCTCTTCTATCTGCTCACGCTCGGCCTTGTGCTGGCCATCGTTCCCTGGCAGCTCATGGCCTCCGGCACAACGCAGTCGCCATTCGTCACCGTCATGCTCCGCACCCACATCGCCGGCGCAGCCGGTGTCATCAACTTCGTCATCCTCATCGCGGCGCTCTCCGCCATGAACAGCCAGCTCTACATCACCACACGGATGCTCTTCTCCCTCTCACGCGCAGGCTTCGCGCCTCGCCGTCTCGGCGTCGTAACCCGCCACGGAGTGCCCATCGCGGCACTTCTCACCTCCACCGCAGGCATCGCCGTCGCCGCCGTCCTGAACGCCCGCTACCACGACCGTTCGTTCCTCCTCATGCTTGCCATCTCCATGTTCGGCCCCATGTTTACCTGGCTGATGATCTTCCTCACCCACCTCAGCTTCCGCCGCCATCACACCGGACGCGATCTCGCCTTCCGCATGTGGGGCTATCCGTACACCAGCCTTCTCGGCGCCGCGCTGATGCTCGCCGCCCTGGTCACTACCCTCTTTGTCCGCGCCTTTCGCCCCACCCTGATCTACGGCATCCCATTACTTCTGGTACTCACGGCCGCCTATGCACTCCGGCGCGCCCGCATGCTCCCGCTTGCCGCACCCGTCCTTGAGGAGACGCACCCGTCATGAGCACATCCTTGCAGCCAACTCTCTCCGCCGGCATCTCCCACGATCCTCTCCTCGCATGGCGCAGCGAATTCCCCATCCTCGAACACACCACCTACATGATCAGCCACTCCCTCGGACCCATGCCCCGCCGCGCCCGGCGAGCCCTCGACCAGTTCGTCCAAGCCTGGGAGACGCGCGGCGTTCGCGCCTGGGACGAGGGCTGGTGGGAGATGCCGGTCACCTGCGGCAACCTCATCGGCGGCATCATCGGCGCGCCGAAGAACCGCATCGTCATGCACCAGAACGTCTCCATCTGCCAGTCCATCGTCACCTCCTGCTTCGACTGGAACGGCACCCGGAACAAGCTCGTCACCGACGGCCTCAACTTCCCGTCGAACGACTACATTTACCACGGCCTCGCACGACAGGGCGCGGAGATCGTCTCCGTCGCCTCCCCGGACGGCATGACCATCCCGCTCGAACGCATCCTCGCCGCCATCGACGACCGCACCCAGCTCGTCAGCATCTCGCACGTCGCCTTTCGCAGCTCCTGCCTGCAGGACCTCGCCGCCATTACGAAGCGGGCCCACGAAGTAGGCGCCTACATCGTCGCCGACCTCTACCAATCCGCCGGCATCGTGCCGCTCGACGTCACCGCGCTCGACCTCGACTTCGCCACCGGAGGCTCCGTCAAGTGGCTGCTCGGCGGCCCCGGGGCGGGCTATCTGTACGTCCGCAAGGATCTTGACCCGCAACTCCGCCCCATCGCCACCGGCTGGGCCGCGCACGCCGAACCCTTTGCCTTCGCCAATGGCCCGATCGACTACGCACCCGACATTCACCGCTTCCTCAACGGCACCCCCAACGTACCCGCCATGTACTCTGCGCGCTCCGGCTACGAGATCGTAGGCGAGATCGGCGTCGAATCCATTCGCGCCAAATCCCAGCGCCAGACCCAGCGGCTGATCGCTCTCGCTGACGAGGCGGGACTACAAGTCCGCAGTCCGCGAGATCCCGCCACGCGCGGAGGAACCGCCATCCTCGACATTCCCAACGGCAAAGAGGTCACCGCCGAGCTCGGCCGACGCCAGATCATAGTAGACTTCCGCCCCGGAGCCGGCATCCGCATCGCCCCCCACTTCTACACCTCGGACGACGAGATCGCCCACACCATCCACGAACTCGACTCCATCGTTCACGCATAATCGCTCCCGCGCGACCATGCATAGCGTGGCGTCGTCATCCTGAACGTAGTGGCGTGCTCGCCCTAAGCCGCAGGCTCCGCCTCGAAGTAGAGATACTTCCGCCACGCCGCATCCGCGCTGCCGATCATCCGCATGATATGTCGCGAGGTATGCAGCGAGAACGGCCGCGGCTCCTTCAACAGCTTCATCTCGGTCATCTCGTGCAGCATCTGGTTGCCCTTGCGCCGGTTGCAGTCATGGCAGCACGCCACCAGGTTCTCCCACGTTGAAAGCCCACCCCGCGACCGCGGGACCACATGGTCCAGTGTCAACTCGCCCGCCGTCAGCGTCACGCTGCAGTACTGGCAAGAGTTCCGGTCGCGCAGCAGAATATTCTTCCGGCTCAGCGCCCGCGTCTGGTGCGGAATCCTGCGATACTCCAGCAGCCGGATCACGCTCGGCATCGCCACGTTGATGCGCGCCGCATGCAGCACTGCGCCCTGCTCCTCCTCGGTCCGCGCCACACCCTTCAGCACCAGCACCAGCGCCCGCCGCGCCCCGCAGATGTTGATCGGCTCATACGACGCATTCAGCACCAGCACCGGCGTCTGCATCGCCGGCTGTCGAAACACGCCCGCCCGCACATCCCTCTCCGCCAGCCGCGCTGAAGCGTGTCCACCCGCATGCCCGGCGTGCCGCTTTCCGCTCAGCCCCTGCTTCCGCTTGCCCGATTGCATCTCAAAGCCCTCCGGTTCCAGCTACTTCTCTACCGCTATTTCCTTCACTTCTCCGTCGTTGCTTGATTCAAATCTTCGCCGTTGTTTGCTTCGCATCTCCGTGGCTGTTGTTCGCATCTTCGTCGTTGCTATTTTCGTCGTCATCCTGAACGTAGTGAAGGACCCCTGTATTCGCCTTCTCTAACCCGCATCCCACACCGCCGTGTTCGAAGTCTCGCCCCACGAAGCCACCATCTGCGGCTGCGCCCGCGACGCCGTCGCCACCCACACTCTGCTCGCTCCAGCCCGTCGCAGCACCTGCGCACAGGCCCGCGCCGTCGCTCCCGTCGTGTAGATGTCATCCACCAGCAGAACCTCGCGCCCGGCAAGCATCGCGCCGTCTACCGCGACGAACGCACCCTGCAGATTCTTCCGCCGTCCTCTGGGCGTCAACTCAAACTGGCTGCGCGTATCTTTCCCCCGCCGCAACGCCGTATGCGCCGCACGCAGCCTCCACTCCGGCCTTGTCTTACGCAACTCAATCAACGCGGCTTCGGCCAGCAGCACCGCCTGGTTATACCCACGCTGCCGCTCCTTCGCGGGAAACAGCGGCACTGCAACCACCAGCAATTCTGTACCGCTCGCAAATCTCAGCATCTCGATAGCCCGCGCCAGCATTCTGCCCAGCGGCCTCGCGACGGCCTGCATCCGCTCGTACTTCAGCAGGTGCACCATCTCCCGCAGTTCGTCGTCATACACCGCATAGGCCACCGCCCGCTCAAACTCCGGAGGCGCCAGCCGGCACGGAGCGCACAGCAGCCCCTCCACCGGAAACTGCCCCGCAAACCGCACACTCTCCATATCCAGAAACTCCCCGCAGCGGCGACACCCCGCCATCGCCGGCGGCTGGATCTTCATCACACAATCGTCGCAAACTGGAGAAAACCCGGCTCGCACCAGCGGACCCCCACAGGTCCTGCAATCGGCCGGAAACAGCATCGTTACACCATCGTCGAACGCTGCCCGGGCCACCCGCCCCGGCGCCTTCAACCAGCGCGCCATCACACCGCTGGATCGCACTCCGCCAGGTGGCGCTCCACGTCGAGTTTCAGACGCAATCTCGTCTGCCATCCCAGACGCGGCCCCGAGCGCATTGTCCCGCAACCATTCGCTGAAGACTCACCTCACTCGCAGGTGCAGGTGTACCATGCACCGTTGCTCGCAGTATAGCCCCGCCAGTCCACCGCACGTCAACAATTCCGCACCATGAGAGGTGCGTCCAGCGGCGGCTTGTGCTACATCTAGCCCATGGCCAAAACCCTCAACTGGTGCGCCAAGTGCCTCTTCCTCTACTTCCTCGTCGCCGCCGCGGCCATCCGTTTCTCCTGGGTCTTCACCACACCGGTCTGGCAGATCGCCGACCGCATGCATTGGACTCATCTCAGCCGCGTCGCCTACGTCCTCAGCTACTTCCTCCCAATCTTTGCCATCGCCGGCTTCCTTCTCGGCCTTGTGCCCTTCGGCAAACTGGGTAAAGCGCTCGGCGACCTCACCCGCTCCGGCTCTCCCTCTGCCTCCCGCCGCGCCGCGCCCGAGCCCGACCCCATCCCGCCCATCCTCTGGGCCTGGGCACCCGTCACCATCGCCTTCCTGATCCGTTTCGCAACCTGGCAGTCCCGCAACGCCAGCGTCTTCGACCCACATCAACCACAAGGCCGTATCGCCAGATTCTTCGGCCCGCTGCAGGACCAGACCCCCGGCCTGCTCGACCAGCGCTGGGTCACCGACCGATTCCTCTTCACCGGCCCCATGCTCTTCCTCATGGCCTGCGCCCTCGCCGCCCTCCTCCGCTATCGCCTCACCGCCCCCCGCAGGCACGAGGAACCCGCATGAAGCGCGAAGAGCGCCGGACAGACAAGAAGAATTCAGCCACGGCAGGGCGAAGGCCGCGAATCGCGCCTTATCCTGATATCTCGTCAGAACCAAACGGGGCAACCATGCGCAAGCTGATCGTCTTTCTCTTCCTTGTCATCGTATCGAGCTCTCTCGCTTTCTCCCAGCAGTACGACCTCGTGCTCGAAGGCGGCCGCGTCATGGATCCCGAGACCGGCCTCGACGCCATCCGCAACGTCGGCATACGAGACGGCAAGATCGCCCGCATCTCTTCCGAGCCCCTCAGCGGACGCCGCACCATCCCCGCCGCCGGCCTCGTCGTCGCTCCCGGTTTCATCGACCTCCACCAGCATGGCCAGGACCTCGCCAGCCAGCGCGTCAAAGCCCTCGACGGAGTCACCACCGCGCTCGAACTCGAGATCGGCGCGCCCGACGTAGCCAGGTTTCTTCAGTCCAAACAAGGCCACTCCCTCATTAACTACGGCACCGCGGCCAGCCAGGTCGCCGCCCGATCCCTCGCCTTTGGAGTTCCGCTGCCCCCCGGCGATATCCTGCCCAAAAGCGGCCCCGCCACCGACCAACCCGCAACTCCCGCGCAGATCGAAGCCATGCGCCAGCGCCTCCGCCACGAGCTCGACGCCGGCGGCCTCGCCATCGGCATGGGCATCGCCTACACCCCCGGAGCCTCCCGTCTCGAGATCATCGACCTCTTCCGCCTCGCCGCCTCGCGCAACGTCCCCGTCTACACCCACGTCCGCGGCAGCGGCCACCTCGACCCCGGCTCCGCCGTCGAATCCGTCAGCGAAGTCATCGCCGCCTCCGCCATCTCGGGCGCTCCCGTCCACATCGTCCACATCAACAGCACCTGCGCAGCCGACTCGCTCGAATGCCTCTCCCTCATCGCAGGCGCACGAGCCCGCGGCCTCGACATCACCACCGAGGCCTACCCCTACATCGCCGGCATGACCGCCATCAACTCCGCCGTCTTCAACCCCGGCTGGCAGCAGCGCCTCAACATCGACTACGGCAACATCATGATCCCCGCCACCGGCGAACGCCTCACCCGCCAGCGCTTCGACGCCCTCCACGCCGCCACCACGCCGCAGTTCGTCGTCATCTTCAGCAATACTCAGCAGATCATCGACCAGGTCATCCCCAACCCGCTCGTCATGATCGCCAGCGACGGCCTCCCCGGCCATCCGCGCAACGCCGGAACCTACTCCCGCATCCTCGCCCAGTACGTCCGCGAAAAGCAGACCATCACCCTGATGGACGCGCTCCGCAAGATGAGCCTCATGCCCGCCCAGATGCTCGAGCGCTCCACTCCAGCCGCCCGCCGCAAGGGCCGCCTGCAGGAGGGAGCAGACGCCGACATCGTCGTCTTCGACCCCGCCACCATCCGCGACAACTCCACCTTTCAGAAGCCCATGGAATCCAGCACCGGAGTCCACTATCTGATAGTCGGTGGCTCCGTCCTTGTAGATCAGGGCCAGATAGCACCCAACACATTCCCCGGCCACCCCCTCCTCGGCCCCGGATCGAGCGCAGCATCGCAAAACTAGCCGGCTCGTGCGCTCCGAGCCGATCGACGCTGCAGATCAAGTTCGCCAGCGAGCCGTATGCCCTCCAGCCTGAGCGCGCGTTACGGAGCCGATAAATTTACTCGCCGCAGCAGATCCTTATACCGGACGTCGCCGCGAATCGAGTCGAACAGCGGGTCAGTCTGGAGCCACGCAATCTGGTAGCAGCGCTGATCCACCGCCCGGTTCAGGCTGGAGAACGCATCATCTGTCTCCTTTGCCAGAATGTAGCTCCGGCCCGCTTCAAACCACACGCATCCGCCGGCGTCATAGGCACGTAACGCTTCGATGCGCGCCCGCCAATAGGCCTCCCATCCGTCCCGCTGATAGATCGCGTGCAGCCCGGATGCATCCAGCTTCGGCCAGTCAGCCCTCAGCGCAATCAGATCGTGATCCACTGCCTCGTCCCGCATCCCCTTCATCGCGTAGGCCTTCGAGATCCAATAGCCGATGGCGCCCGGCAGATTCGGGTTCAGTTCGCTCGCGCGCTGCAACTCTCGGATCGCTCCATCGTAGTCGCGCGCCAGGTAGAGCGTCGCACCCAGGCGTCGCGTCATGAAGTACGACAACGGGTCCAGGTCCAGCGCGCGCCGCATATGGATCACTGCCTCCTGCGGCTGGCCGGTCGCATCGAGATACACCGAATACTTCATCTCCGCAAGCGAGTAGCTGGGACTGAGCGCGATGCCGCGCATCAGGTTCTGTTCGGCTTCCTTCCAGTCCCACACATAGATCGTCTGAATGCTTCCCAGTGCGGTGTAGGCTTCGCCGTTTGCCGGGTCCAGCTCAATCGCACGTCGCGCCGCCGCGAGCGCCTCTGGCATCACCTCGTCCGGACGGCCGATGCCGAAGGTCGTTCCCGCCTCCAGGGCATCCGCCAGCCCGGCATACGCAGACGAGTAGGACGGCTCCAGCGCAATCGCCTGCTGGAAGTAATCCGCAGAGCGGCGAAACTCCCCCTTGTCGAAGAAGTAGCGCCCGCGAAGATAGTCGTCGTGGGCAACAGGATGGATGGCAGCCCCCGGGCTGGGACGGCTCCCCGCGGGAGCCAGCGCGACCCGGGCATGCGCCGCGATCTCCTTCGCCACGCTGTCCTGCAGAGAGAGAATGTCGCCCGACGGACCTTCAAAGCTCTGCGCCCAGAGATGCTTGTCCGTTCTGGCGTCAATCAACTGCGCGGTAATCCGTACGCGATCCTCGGAGCGCACCACCGAACCTTCCACGATGGCATCCACCCGAAGTTCATCCGCGATCTGCCGCAGGGACCGGTGTGTACCTTTGATCCCCATAACTGAAGTCCGCGATACCACGCGCAGATTGGGAATGCCGGCGAGCTCGGTAATCAGTTCATCCGTCATGCCATCGGCAAAGTACTCCTGGCCCGGATCGCCGGAGAGGTTTTGCAGCGGAAGCACAGCCAGCGACCGGATCGGCGCAGCGCCGCGGCCATGCACCCACACCACCCATGCCAGCGCAATCAACAAGCCAAGGCATCCAGCCGCAGCCCCAGCGAGCCACAAGCCGCGCCGGCTACCTCCTGGTTGTGGTCGCTCTACCTCCGGCGCGGGCGCCGCAACCGCTGCCGGGGTGGCAATCGGCTCCAGCACGCTGACCTCGGCGATAAAGCGAAACCCGGCCGCCGGTACAGTCTCGATAAACCGTGGCTCGCGGCTGTCGTCATCGAGCGCCTTGCGCAACAGCCCGATGCTGCGGGTCAGCGCGCTCTCGGTAACGCTCGTCTCACCCCAGACATCCTCCAGGATCTCTCCCTTGCGGATCAATCGGTTTCGATTGCGCAGCAGACACAGCAGAACGCGCAGCGCCTTGGGCTCCAGGGCGACCGTTGCGCCCTCCGCGGTCAGCCGGAAGGCCTCGTCATCGACTTGAAATCTGTCGAATCGATAGACCAAGCCTTCCTCCAGGGAAACGGGCGCGCATGGGAACTGAAAAAGCAATGATATGCAGAAACATCGCGGAAAGATAGCCGTTTCCTGCTGGTTCCATCAGGACTGGAAGCGCGTTCCTGCGGCATGCTAAGCCACGCAACTACTCATTTCCATGCCTTAAGGAGTTCTCATATGCCTGTTCTTTCTGGAAAGATCTTCGCCGCCTCACGGGTGGCCAGGTCCACTCGCGTTGCCGCTTACTGCGCGGCACTCTCTCTCGTCACGGCTGGTGCATCGGCGCCAGTCTTCGCCCAGCTCCCGTCGAACGCCACCGTCTTCGCCTCCGGCCTGAACGGTCCGCGCGGCCTCACGTTTGGCCCGGACGGCACGCTCTATATCGCCGAAGCGGGCTCGGGCGGAACCACTTCCACAGGCTCCGCCTGCACTCAGGTGAGCGCGCCTATCGGTCCTTATCTTGGTGGAACCACAGGGCGCATCTCCGCCGTGGACCCGCACGGCAACCTGACGACGATCGCCAGCGGCCTGCCGTCCGACGTCGATGCCATGGGTGATCTGCAGGGCGTGGCAGATGTCGCCTTTCTCGACGGCAAGCTCTACGCGTTGATCGCCGGCGGCGGCTGCTCGCATGGCAATCCGAATCTGCCCAACGGCATCGTCCGGGTCAACCCCAACAACGGCAAGTGGAACTACATCACCGACCTCAGCCTGTTCTACCTGCAGCATCCAGCCGCCTATACCGACGCCGCCGACTTCGAGCCGGCCGGCGTGCCCTACAGCCTCATCTCGCACCGCGACCGCCTCTACGCCGTCGAAGCCAACCACGGCCAGGTGACCGCGACGGCTCCCGACGGCTCCACCTCCCTTGTCATCGACCTGTCCCTCTCGCAGGGGCATATCGTCCCAACCTCCATCGTGGCGGCAGACAACAACCTCTATCTCGGCAACCTCGGCCCGTTCCCGATCCAGCAGACCCAGGAACGCGTCATCACCCTCTCGCAGGAACCGGAGTTCACCGACATGCTTCCCGGACTTGAAACCAGGCGGGGAGACAGGGACAAGTTCCATGTCGCGAACTCAAGAGCAGGCTTCACCACCATCATCAGCCTGAAGATTGGGCCGGATGGCCTTCTCTACGCGCTGGAGTTCTCAGACGCAGCAGGATTTCCCACTCCCGGAGCGGGCAAGGTGGTCAGGCTGAATCGAGACGGCAGTCTTCAGGACGTCGTCGCCGGTCTCGTCGTCCCCACCGGCATGGCGTTCGGTCCGGACAACGCGCTGTATGTTTCGAACCTTGGAGCAGCGCCTGCAGGTGCCGGCCAGATCCTGCGGGTTACGGTTCCGTAACCCGTTTCGGAGATGCGGAATGCCTGCTGCGGTGGGAACGGGAAACCGGCGCAGCAGGCGTGACGCAAAAGCGTCTGTTGCCCTGAGAGAGGCTTCTTTCGAATCGCTGGCCAAAGCAACCGGGCCTCCATCTCCGGCTGGAGTCTGCCCGCTCGGGAGGGCGAAGCAGGGAGATTCCAGAACACCGCAAACCTGAACGGCTTTTCATCTCTGCTCCATCTCTGCTTTACTGCTGGAGACTGTGATGGTGCGGGGTCGGCACAATGCGGATATTGCTGGTTGAAGATGAACCGAAGGTCTCGGGCTTTGTAGAGCGCGGCCTCACCGCTGAACGTTATGCCGTTGACGTCTCCGGCGATGGACGCGAAGGCCTGGAGATGGCGCAGACCTATCCGTACGACCTGATCATCCTGGACCTGATGCTGCCCCGGCTGGAAGGCCGCGAGGTGCTGCAGCGGATACGGCGCAAGGATGTCTGCGTGCCGGTGCTGGTGCTGACGGCGCGCGACTCCGTGGAAGACAAGGTGCGGCTCTTCGAGAGCGGCGCGGACGACTACCTGACCAAGCCGTTTGCCTTTGCGGAGCTTCTGGTGCGGGCCAAGGCTCTGCTGCGGCGTGGGCCGGTGAACCGTTCCAGCACGCTGATGGTGGGAGATCTGGAGCTGGACCGCCTGACCCAGCAGGTGAAGCGCGGCGGCAGGCGCATCGAGCTTACGGCAAAGGAATACTCGCTGCTGGAGTACCTGATGCAGAACGCCGAACGGGTGCTCTCGCGCAACATGATCATCGAGCATGTGTGGGATCAGAGCTTCGACGGCGTTACCAACATCGTCGATGTGTATGTGAGACATCTGCGCTCGAAGGTGGATGACGGACAGGAGAGCAAGCTGATCCGCACCGTGCGGGGCGCGGGATATACGATTCGCGCCGGAGGTGAGGCGTGATTTCGGGCATCCACCTGACCACGCTGCGAACGCGGGTCACCACCTGGTATGTAGGCTTGCTGGCCGCCGCTCTTCTGGTCTTCGGAGCGACGCTCTACTTCGGGGTGCAAAGCTACCTGCGGAGCTCGCTGGAACATTCGCTGACCGGCGAGGCAAAGGCGCTCGTCGTCACCTTCCTCTCGCAGGAAGAGCTGAAAGGACCGGAGTGGATGCAGGGCGAGATCGCGGAGGCCTACGCCCCCGAGATCAGCGGAAGGTTCATCCGCGTGACACGGCAGGACGGCGCGGTGCTGTACCAGAGCGGCGATACGCGGGAGCCGCATATCGACTCCTCCAGGGTTCCGAGGCCTGCGTTCGGCGGCGCCAAAGAGCCGCATTTCCGGCAGGAGAACACAGGCGGAAAACACAATCTGCTCATCTATACGCAGCCTTACATCTCGCCTGCGGGGACCAGATACTTTGTGGAGATGGGAGCTTCTCTCGCGCCCATCACACGCGTGCTGGCGAGCCTGCTGAAGATTCTTCTGCTGATCACGCCCTGCATCCTGCTGGCGGCGGCGCTGGGCGGCCACTTTCTGATGGCGCTGCCCCCGAGTCCTCAGGTGATCCTGACCGAAAAAACGGAAAAGAAATTTTAACACTAATACAAAAAAAATAGA
>Ga0080006_1124355_pt1 | contig 82114 bp, 72 predicted proteins | sample RS3BMetagenome_FD_69209 | JGI IMG/M metagenome (GOLD analysis project Ga0080006, IMG submission 69209) | Ferric oxide microbial mat and aquatic microbial communities from Rainbow Spring, Yellowstone National Park, USA - RS3B (SPADES... ... | reverse complement strand
AGTTATACCCGATACCGCGTGTGTCTACACGATTTTCACCTCGGAGGCACCCTCCAGCCCTTTGACCAGCAACTTCGGTGAGCTGGAAGCTCGAAAATGCCTACATTCTGCGGAAGCCAGGCTTCATGATGCTCTCCTTTGCTCGAACTTCACCCACACAGACGCACGGAGCGGGCAAAGGGATACATCGTCCCCGCCGGGCGTCATCTCCCCTTGGCGGACGGCGTGATGTCGGCAGGTTCCGCCGGCCCCTTGGCGTCGGCACCGACCTCGCCCGCAAAGGGCCTGGCGGGGAGCGCGGGGAAGATCCACTTGCCTGCGGTGGTGTCCCCCCAGCGGTCGCGGAAACCGTCGAGGCGGTGGTAGTAGCCCTTCAGCACCCGGTTGGTCGGGTGCTTGACCAGCGTCGGGTGGACACGGGTGGGGCCAGTCTCGGCCCAGAGCGCCATGCGGAGGGCTAGGGCGCTCGCACCCTCGCTGTACCAGGGCCACATCATGTCGTTGAGGAGTGAGGTCTTCGTCCGGTACGCACTATCCGGCTGCTTGTCGAGCAGGGCGATCACGTCGAGGCTCTCCACGTTCTCGTGGTCGCGGAAGCTCTCGATCAGCGGGGTGATGACCGCCTCCGCCTCCGGTGAGCTCAGCCGAGCGATCTCGTCCGGCCCGATGCCGTCGGTCAGGGCGTCCCAGGCCACCGCCAGCTCGGCCCGCCGCCGGCAACCGGCCCGCAACCGCTCGGCCAACGGCTTTCCGTCGGGCACCGCGTCGAGCAGGGGGCACAGGACCCCGCCGAGGACGGAGTCGTGGACGGCAACGGCGGCGAACAGCCGGAACGTAGCGTCGGCCCTCGCCACGTCGGTCTTCGCTGCATGCATCTCGCCGATGAGCGCCTCGACCGTCGCGTCGTAGCCGGCGAGCAGCTCGCGGATCGACGGCGGCGTCCCACTCGGCTGGTCCTTGAGCAGTGCCACCTGCTCGGCCCGCGGCGACTGGCGGGTGGTCCGGGGGTTCGCCCAGCCCTGGTGGTGCTCGTTCCAGTCCCCGAAGCGGTCCCCGAAGCGGTACACCCGCTTCAGCAGGCCGGAGCGCGGGTGCCGGGCAATGGCGGCGTGGACCCGGGTCGGGGCGTTCTGGGCCTCGATGGCCATCCTCGCCGCCACCACGTCCGGATCCGTGCTCCCCGCCGCCGCCTCCAGCACCGCACCGACCTCGGTCGTCTCGTCCTGGACGTGGGCGGTGAAGCTGCGGTCCAACCCTTCGAGGATCTCCTCGACCTCGTCCCCGGAGACCGGGTAGACGTTGTGCGGGGCGACGTTGTGGCTGACCTTCCGGAACCGGCGCAGCAGTTCGGCGCGCTCGTCGCAGCCCTTGCGGAGGCGGGCGGCGACGGGTGCCCCGCCGGGCAGGTCCTCGAGCTGGGGGCATAGTGCCGACGCCAGCACTGCATCGTGCACGGCGATCGAACGTCCCAGGGTGTTGTGCAACGCCCGCACCCGGTCGAGGCCGGTGTCCGCGTCGAGCGCCTCGCGCAGGGCGGCCTCCACCTCCCGGTCGTACCCGGCGAGCAGGTCCCGCAACGTGGTGGGACTGCCGGTCGCCTCCTCGCCTCCCCGGTCGACTGCCCCGGAAGTGGTGGCCCGATCGTCAGCGGTGCTCATGGGTGGATCCTCCTTCGGTCCGGTGTGACCTGGGGGCCACGCCGATCCGGATAGACACGTTCATTGTGGTGAGACCGGGGTCCCCGCGCCAGGGCCCAACGGCCCTTCGTCCGGGCGGAGTAGCGCCCTACCGTTGTGCCCGGTCCAGGCGCTCGGCGACGTCCTGCCAGTTCACGACGTTCCACAGCGCGTCGACGAAGGCGGGGCGTGCGTTCCGGTACTGCAGGTAGTACGCGTGCTCCCAGACGTCGAACGCGAGCAGGGGAACCGCACCGTGGACGAGGTTGGCGTGATGGTCGTACACCTGCTCGACTACCAGCCTTCCTCCCAGCGGCTCGTAGGCGAGGACGCCCCAGCCCGACCCCTGGACGAGGACCGAGGCCTGGCTGAGCTGTGCCTTGAACACCTCGAACGAGCCGAAGTGCTCGTCGATGGCCGCAGCCAGATCCCCCTCGGGCTTCCCGCCGCCGTCCGGGGAGAGGTTCTTCCAGAACATCGAGTGCAGGACGTGACCGGACACGTTGAACGCCAGCGTCTTCTCCAAGCCGACGAGCCCACTGAAGTCCCCGGCAGCCCGGGCGTCGCCCAGCCGTTCGAGCGTCGTGTTGGCCCCGGCCACGTAGGCGGCATGGTGCTTGGAGTGGTGGATCTCGAGATTCTCCGCCTGGTAGTGGGGCTCCAGCGCGGCGTAGTCGTAGGGAAGCTCGGGTAGTTCATAGGGCATGGTGTCTCTCCTCGTGTGCGGGTGGAACGTTGCGAGCCGACGGACCGGTGGGAGCTTCGCCGGTCCGCTCGGCGGTGCTGGCCCGGGACCGGGGGATCGGCGCGTGCAGGATGACGGTCGACGCCGGAACAAGCCCGGGCTGGAACCGGGAGACGTGCGGCCGGCCTGCCACACCTCCGGAGCAATGCGTGCTCGGAGCATTGCCAGTATCCACAGAACCACCCGGCAACCTTCGGGAACGAAGGTGCTGTCGGCCTATTTGACCGACCACTTGCACCTTAGCCACCGTCCCGTCGGCGTCACGCGGCACTTGCGGACGTCCCCACCGCCGCTTCGACTTGGCTCGAGGCGGTCTGCTCCGTGGTGGTCCGCCGGAAGGGGCGGCGTGGGGTGGGGCGGCGTGCGAAGATCGTGCGGTGACCGGCGCTCGAGGCAGCACCCGCCCCGGGCTGGTCCCCCAGCTCTCGGACCTCTCGCTCCGGTTCTGGGTGCTGCTGGTGCTGACCGGGATCGCCGCCGGGCTGGGTGCGATGGCGATGATGGCGGTCCTCCGGGCCGTGCAGCATGCAGCCCTCGGCTATCACCATGGCGAGTACTCCACCGCGGCGCTGCACGTGAGCGGTGTCCGACTGGTGGCCGTGCTCGCCATCGGCGGCCTGATCACCGGGGTCGGCCTCTGGCTGATGCGGCGCCACGGAGGAACCGGTGGGGAGCCGACCCAGGTCGTGTGGACCGGGACCGGCTCCCTTCCGCTGGGGCGGACCCTGGTCAGCGGCGCCCTGTCCGAGGTGAGCGTGGGGATGGGTGCCTCCCTCGGTCGCGAGGCGGCACCCCAGCACACCGGCGCCGCCTCCGGGGCCGCCCTGGCCCGCCGGTTCGGCCTTCCTGCCGACCAGCGCACCCTGCTGATCGCCTGCGGCGCCGGAGCGGGCCTGGCCGCGGTCTACAACGTGCCGCTGGCCGGGGCGCTGTTCACCCTGGAGATCTACCTGGGTGCCGTCTCACTTCCCCTGGTGGTGCCGGCCCTGGCCGCGGCCTCCATCGCCACCGCGGTGGCGTGGCTCACCCTCCCTGCCCACGCGGTCTACACCGTGCCACTGCTTCCCAGCCCGACGGTGTCGTTGATGGTGTTCGCGGTGGTGATCGGTCCCGTCCTCGGGCTGGCGTCGGTCGGCTACATCAAGTCGATCGCCTGGGCCGGTGCCCATCAGCCCAAGGGACGACTGCTGCTCGTCGAGCCGCTGATCGTGTTCACCGGCCTGGGGCTCCTCGCCCTCCGCTACCCGCTCCTCCTCGGCAACGGCGTCGACCTGGCCCAGTTCGCCTTCTTGGGGGGAGCGGGACTGGCGGCCCTGGTGGCGCTCTCCGCGCTCAAGCCGCTGGTGACCATGGCGTGCCTACGCAGCGGGGCCTACGGCGGCCTGTTCACCCCCACCCTCAGCTTCGGAGCGGTGCTCGGCGCACTGGCCGGGCACCTGTGGGCGCTGGCGTGGCCGGGCACGCCAGCGTCGAGCTACGCGGTGGTGGGTGCTGCCGGCCTGCTGGCTGCCGCCATCGGCGCTCCCGTCTCGGCCGCTGCCTTCGTGCTCGAGCTCACCCACACCGCGTCCCCGGTGATGGCCCCCCTCCTGATCGCCGTGGTCGGGGCGACCCTGGTGGCCCGTCGCCTCGATGCACGGTCCATCTATACGGCGCGCGGGGCACCCGAGGTCGCGGTTGGACCTTCGGGGGCGGGGCCGGGCGGGAACGGTGGCACACCGCCGGACGGCTGAGCCCCTGCATCCGCCGCACTCGCCCGGTGCCAGTGGGCCGTGCCGGCGGCCGACGGTGGTGGCGTCGGGTGGCGGCCGGCCCTATGCCAGCGGAGTGGACTGGCCGGTGTCCGGCTGCTGGCCGGTGTCGACAAGGTCCTGAGCGACATCGCGGAGCTTCCGGTTGAGGTGCTGGGATGCACGCCGCAGGATGTCGAACGCCTCATCGCCGGTGATCCGTTCCCGTTCCATGAGGATCCCCTGGGCCTGTCCGATGAGCTCGCGAGTGGTGAGGGCGGTGACCAGGTTGCCGGCCCGGCGCTGTTCGTCCTCGTGGGCGTGGGCGGCGTTGAGCGCCAGGCTGGCCAGCGAGGCCAGCAACATCCCCTTGGCCCGGTCGACGACACCGAACGCCGCGGGCTGGCGGGCGTAGAGGTTGAGCGCCCCCGCACCCGTGCTCATCATGAGGGGCAGTGCCAGCACGCTGCGGATCCCCTTCTCGGTCGCACCGGGGCCGAAGACGGGCCAGGCGGTCTCGCCGACAAGCTCGTCGGCGTAGAAGGAAGATGGTCTGCTGGGCGACGGCATCGAGACACGGCCCATTCCCGGATGCCCGCTGGAGGTCGTCTATCTGGTCAACGATCGGGTCGGAGTGGACCGGTGTGATGATGTCCACGCCGTCGGCGAGGAAGATGCCGGCGTAGTCGCAACCCTCGACCGTGCTCACCCCGAGGGCGACGATGTGCGCCAACGTGTCGTGGACGTCCTCCCCCGTGAACAGGACCCGCACCGTCGCCACCATGTCGTTGGCAAGCATGTCGATGGACTCGGTGTCGACCACTGCGCTGCTCCCCAGCATCAAGGAAGGGAGCGGCGGCTCCCTCAGGTCATCGCGGTGCTGGTGGTGTCCTTCGGTCGGGTCGGGGACATGTTCGGCCGGGTGAAGATGTACAACCTCGGCTTCGCTGTCTTCACCGCCGGCTCCCTCGTCGCCTCGCTCACCTACTTCGGGGGGCCGCCCGCCGCCCTGTACCTGATCGTGATGCGGATCATCCAGGGGGTGGGCGGAGCGATGATCATGGCCAACTCCACCGCGATCATCACCGACGCGTTCCTTGAGGACGAGCGGGGCATGGCGCTCGGCATCAACTCGGTGGCCGCCATCGCCGGGACGTTCATCGGCCTGGTCGCCGGGGGCCTGCTGGCCGCGGTGGACTGGCACCTCAACTTCTACGGGTCGGTCCCGATCGGGCTGTTCGGGACGGTCTGGGCCTACCGGAGCCACCGCGAGATCGGCACGGTCGGGGGCGGTCGTCTCGATTGGCCGGACTAGGGGTAGTCATCTGACCCGACTTCCGCAGGCCAGTGAGCCGTCCGCCAGGGCGATCGACTCTGGGTCGATCCAGGGTCGGCGGGTGTCCTCGCCGCCATAGCGGTACGGACGGCACCTTCTCCGACTCCGAGTCGGCGACGAGCTGCCGATAGCGCACCGGATCGTGGTCGACGGCCAGTTCGAGCACTCGGTAGAAGAGGAGTCCTCGGCTCCTCGCTGTGCGTCGGTTGAAGCGGTAGCCAAACTCATCGAGGTAGCTCTGCAAATGCGCATCGCCGACCGAGCCCCGATGGGTACCCAACACCCAGTGTTTCGCGAGTGAGACAACCCGGTGCACCCCAGGTAGCAGCGCCCCGATGTCCTCGCCGCCGAACCAGGTCTCGTCCACCTCGACGGTGCCGGTGAGCCGGTCCCGACCGGGTCGGACGAGCACCGAACGTAGGCGGTGCAGCATCGCCCACGCCGTCGGGTACGAGCGAGCCGCTTGGGTGATCGCACCGGGGGCAGACAAACCCTTGCAGCCAACGTCGCCAAGCGAGGTAGTCGAGGCAGTTCGCGTCATTTGAGAACCAAGACTGGAACTCGCCGGTCGAGCGTGGGTAGTGCACACCGGCCGGGGCTGAGTGACCGTCATGCCGACAGAGGAGTCGGGTCAGATGAATACCCCTCCTGCGACCGTACACCACCCTTCAGGCGGTCAGCCGGTGGACCTCGCTCTGCGGCGTCCGCAAGGGCGCCCGGTCCGGTCTCCCTGCCCTGCTCGGCATCGCAAGAAGCAGAACACTGGAAATAGTGCACTGGAATTGTGAGACTATTCTTACGCTGGCCATGGAGTGGAGCTTCCTGACCAACCGTGCCCGGGCGCTGGTCTGCATCGCCCACGACCCCGGAGTACGCCTCCGCGACATCGCGTCGGTGCTCGGGATCACCGAGCGCAGTGCGTTCTCCGTGGTCAACGACCTGGTCGCCGCCGGTTATGTCCTGAAGGCGAAGGACGGCCGCCGCAATCGCTACCAGATCCAGGCCCACCTGCCACTGCGCGAGGTTTGCGGTCAGGAGCGCACGATCGGCGAGGTCCTGGCCGTGCTCACCGCCGCGGTGCCGACCGCGTCGGACCCGGAAGCGACGGTGCCGAATTGATGGTGCATCGCTCCGACCCGGTCCCGGCCGTGCCCGGCGCCGACGGTCTCACCAGCGAGGAGGCGGCGCAGAGACTCGCCCGCGACGGCCCGAACGCCATCCCCGAGGTCCACCGCAGCAAGGTGTTGCTCTTCGCCGCCAAGCTCTGGGGGCCGGTCCCCTGGCTGCTCGAAGCGGCCATCGTGCTCGAGCTGGCGCTCGGCAACGTTGCCCAGGCGCTCATTATCGCCGTCCTGGTCGGGCTCGACGCGGTGCTCTCGTTCCGCGAGGAGGGAGACGCGCGGGCGGCGCTCGACCTGCTCCGTCAGCGGCTCACGGTCGAAGCACGCGTCGAGCGGGACGGCGCCTGGTCCCATCTGGCGGCCGCGGAGCTGGTCCGGGGTGACCTCGTCCATATCCGCCAGGGTGATCTGGTCCCGGCGGATCTCCTCCTGTCCACCGGCGAGGTGGCGCTGGACCAGTCCGCGCTGACGGGTGAGTCGAACGCGGTGCAAGTCGCGTCCGCCGGACAGGCCTACTCGGGGGCGATCGTCGTCCGAGGAGAGGCGACCGGCCGGGTGGAGGCCACGGGGACCTCGACGTTCTTCGGGCGCACCGCGGAGCTGGTCGGCAGCTCGCACGCCCCCGGGCGCCTCGAGGCCCTCATCATGGGGTTCGTCAAGGCTCTGCTCGCTCTGGACGCGGTGCTGGTCGTGACGGTCCTCGGTGTCGGTACCTTCCGGCATCTGGCGTGGAGCGAGCTCCTCCCTTTCGCCGTGATCCTGGTGGTCGCCGCGGTGCCGGTGGCGCTGCCCACCACGTTCACGCTGGCCAGTGCCCTCGGGTCCCGCGAGCTCGCCGCCAGGGGGGTTCTGGTCACCAGGTTGGAGGCGATCGAGGAGGCGGCCAGCATGGAGGTGCTGTGCTCCGACAAGACCGGCACCATCACCGAGAACCAGCTTGCGGTCGAGAGCCTGAAACCCTTCGGGGGCTGTGGCGAGGAGCATCTGCTGCAGGTGGCGGCCGCAGCCAGCGACGCCGCCACGCAAGATCCTCTCGACCTGGCTGTACTGGCAGACCTCCGTTCCCGGGGGATCGCCGAGCTCGGCACCCGCCGGAGCTTCCAGCCCTTCGACCCGTCCACCAAGCGCTCGGAGGCCACCGTGGACGGGGCGAACGGGACGGTCCACGTGATGAAGGGCGCGCCGCAGGTCATCGTCGAAGCGAGTGGCGACGGGCCCGATGCCGGGGCGCTGGCCGATGATCTGGCTGCGCTGTCGGCCACCGGAGCACGAGTGCTCGGGGTCGCCGAGGGGGCACCCGGGCATCCGCCGACCTTCCTCGGGCTGGTGGCGCTCTCGGATCCACCGAGGGAGGACTCCGCCCGACTGGTCGCGCATCTCCGACGTCTCGGGGTCCGGGTGGTGATGGTGACCGGCGACGGTCTCGCCACCGCCACGGCCGTCGCCGGGCGCGTCGGGATCGGCGACCGGGCCACCCGGGCGGTCGCGCTCCGCGAGGACCCGGGGTCCGGGCTGGGCATGGACGAGCTCAGCGACGTCTACGCCGAGGTGCTGCCGGAGGACAAGCTCCGGCTCGTCGCCCGGCTCCAGCAGACCGGCCTGGTCATCGGGATGACGGGGGACGGGGTGAACGACGCCCCTGCGCTCCGCAAGGCCGACGTCGGTGTTGCCGTCTCGAGCGCCACCGACGTCGCCAAGGCGGCCGCCGGCATGGTGCTCACCGATCCCGGGCTCGAAAACATCGTCTCGGGGATTCGGGTCTCGCGCCGGATCCACGAACGCATGCTCACCTACACGCTGAACAAGATCATCAAGACGTTGCAGGTGTCGCTCTTCCTCAGCCTCGGGTTCCTCTTCTTCGACACGTTCGTGACCACGCCGCTCCTCGTCGTGCTCCTCTTGCTGACCAACAACTTCGCCACCATGTCGCTCGCCACCGACCGGGTCGGCACGCCGTCCTCCCCTGAGCGGTGGACGGTCCGATCGCTGGTGATCGCCTCTGCCGGCTTGGCGGTGCCGCTCCTCCTGCTGTCCTTCGGCATCTGGTACCTCGGGTCCCTCTGGCTCGGGCTCGACACGGCCCAGCTCCAGACGTTGGTGTTCGTGTGGCTGGTGACCTCCGCCCAGGCGACGATCTACTCGGTCAGGGAGCGTCACCACTTCTGGCAATCGGCGCCGAGCGGATGGCTGGCCGCGAGCTCGGCCGCCGACCTGGCGGTCGTCGCCGTGCTGGCCTGGCGGGGCTGGCTGATGACTCCGATCGGTCCGGCCGCGCTCGGAGTGGCGTTCGGCACGGGCGCCGTGTTCCTCCTGCTCGCCGACGCGGTCAAGGGCCCCATCTTCCGGAGTGCCGGCCTTGCCCGTTGAACCCGCCGTGCCGGTCGGAACCGGGGGGCCTGTCCTGGTGGTCAACCCCGGCTCCTCGAGCCTGAAGCTGGTGGTGGTGGGAGCCGACGACCAGGTGCTGGTGTCCGAGACGCTCGGCCATCGCGACGGCCAGGTCGACGTGGATGCCATCGACCACCTGCTCGACCGCCTTCCGGAGGTTGCCGCCGCAGGGGTTCGGGTGGTCCATGGCGGGGACCGCTTCCGCTCGCCGACGGTGGTGGACGCTGCGGTGCTCGAAGCGCTGTCGGAGGTGTCCGACCTGGCCCCGCTGCACAACCCGCCGGCCCTCTCCGCCCTGCGCTCCTTGGCGTCGGCGCGGCCCGACCTGCCCCTGGTGGCCTGTTTCGACACCGCCTTCCATGCCGGCCTCCCTACCGCCGCGGCCACCTACGCACTCCCCTACCGGTGGCGAACCGAGTGGGGCATCCGGCGGTACGGCTTCCACGGCCTCTCGCACGCCTACGCCACGCGACGGGCAGCGCGGCTCCTCCGTCGGCCGGTGGCCGAACTGGCTCTGGTCACCTGCCACCTGGGCGCCGGTGCTTCTCTTGCCGCTGTGGACGGGGGCCGCTCGGTCGACACCACCATGGGCTACACCCCGATGGACGGTCTGGTGATGGCCACCCGTTCCGGCTCGGTGGATCCCGGGGCGCTGTTGTGGGTGATGCGGCGTCACGGGGTCTCCCCGGCCGAGCTCGAGACAACCCTCGACCGTCGCTCGGGGTTGGCCGGACTCTCCGGGGAGCCGGCCGGGGACCTGCGTGCCGTACTGGTATCCGCCGAGGGGGTAGCCGCCGGCGCCGGGTTCCGGTCCGCCTCGAGGCCATCCGGCACCGGGGGAGAGGAGCCGGGGGCTGGCCTCGACCCCGATCGGGCCCGCCTGGCCGTCGACGTCTACCTCCATCGCCTCCGGGCCGGCATCGCCGCGATGGTGGCCGCTCTCGGTCGACTCGATGCGGTGGTCTTCACCGGTGGGGTCGGGGAGGCGTCTCCCGTGGTGCGCTCACGGACGATCGGGGGGCTCGGGTTCCTCGGGCTGCGCTCGACGCGGCGGCGAACACCTCCGCCCGGGGCGATGACGACGTCTCCGAGCCGGGCGGAGGTGCCGCCACGTTGGTGGTGGCGGCCCGTGAGGACCTCCAGATCGCCCTCGAGGTCCGCGAGGTGCTCGGATCGTCGTCGTTACACCGCCCATGAGCCGACGGGGCCATGCGCCGGGAGTGGGGGGGCGGCCCGGGTGGCTCGGACCCTACGGGCGCACGTTCCAGCGCCAGTCGCGGACCTCGGGGAGGTCTTCGCCGTGCTCGTTGATGTAGCGGTGGTGCTCGACCAGCTTGTCGCGTAGCCACTGCGTGGTCAGCGCGGATTCCGGCGCGAGGGAGGGCACCCGCGTGGCCACATCGGCCACCAGGTGGAACCGGTCGAGGTCGTTGGCCACCGCCATGTCCAGCGGGGTGGTGACGCTGCCCTCCTCCTTGTAGCCGCGCACGTGAAGGTTGTGGTGGTTGGTGCGCCGGTAGGTGAGTTGGTGGATCAGGCGGGGATAGCCGTGGAAGGCGAAGATGATCGGCTTGTCCTCGGTGAAGAGGTCGTCGAAGTCCCGGTCGGAGAGCGCGTGCGGGTGCTCGCCGGGGGGCTGGAGCACCATGAGGTCCACCACGTTCACCACCCGGACCCGGAGACCGGGGAACCGTTTCCCGAGGATCTGCACCGCGGCCAGGGTTTCGAGGGTCGGGACGTCGCCGGCGCAGGCCATCACCACGTCGGGGTCTTCCCCTCCGTCGGTGCTCGCCCACTCCCAGATCCCGATGCCGCTGCTGCAGTGCTTGCGCGCCGCGTCCATGTCCAGCCAGCTCGGCGCGGCCTGTTTGTCCGCCACGATAGCGTTCACGTAGTTCCTCGACGCCAGGCAGTGCTCGGTCACCGACAGGAGGCAGTTGGCGTCCGGTGGCAGGTAGATCCGGATGACCTCGGCCTTCTTGTTCACCATGAGGTCGAGGAAGCCCGGGTCCTGATGGGTGAAGCCGTTGTGGTCCTGGCGCCACACGTGCGAGGTCAGGAGGTAGGTGAGCGAGGGGATCGGCGCTCGCCAGGGGATCGTGTTGCACGTCGAGATCCACTTGGCGTGCTGGTTGAACATGGAGTCGACCACGTGGGCGAACGCCTCGTAGGTGTTGAACAGCCCGTGGCGGCCGGTGAGGAGGTACCCCTCCAGCCAGCCCTGGCAGAGGTGCTCGCTCAGCACGTCCATCACCCGCCCCTCCGGGGACAGGAGCTCGTCGGTGTCGAGGATCTCGCCGACGAAGGTCTGGTCACTCGCCTCGAAGAGGTGGCTCAGCCGGTTGGACTGGGTCTCGTCGGGGCCGAACACCCGGAACCGGTCGGGGTTGGCCACCATGACGTCGCGGAGGTAGGCGCTCAGCACCCGGGTCGCTTCGGCGTCGACCGCTCCGGGTGCAGGGACGGCGACGGCGTAGGGGTCGAGGTCCGGGAGCTGCAGGGGTCGGGTCAACAGGCCGCCGTTGGTATGGCGGTTGGCGCTCATCCGGCGGTCGCCCTGCGGGGCCAGCGCGGTGATCGCCTCCACCGGGCACCCATCGGTGTCGAACAGCTCCTGGGGACGGTAGCTCTCGAACCAAGCCTGCAGCTGGGCCAGCTGGACGGGGTCGGTCCGGGGGTTCTCGAGCGGGGTGAGATGGCACCGCCAGGTTCCCTCTGTCGGCAGGCCGTCCACCTCCTTCGGGGCCGTCCATCCGGCGGGCGTCCGCAGGACGATCATGGGCCACCGCTCGCGGACGACCGGTCGATCCGACCGAGCCCGTCCCTGAATGTCCCGGATCGTGCGCACCGCCGCGTCGAGGGCATCGGCCATGGCCTGGTGCACCGGGGCCGGGTCGTGGCCCTCGACCACCACCGGGTCCCAGCCGTACCCGCGGAGCAGGTTGAGGAGGTCCTCGTCGCCGATCCGGGCCAGCACGGTGGGGAGGGAGATTTTGTAGCCGTTGAGGTGGAGGATCGGCAGGACCGCCCCGTCGCGGGCCGGGTTGAGGAACTTGTTCGAGTGCCAGCTCGCCGCCAGTGGCCCCGTCTCCGCCTCCCCGTCGCTGACGATCGGCACCGCGATCAGGTCCGGATTGTCAAAGGCGGCCCCGAAGGCGTGCAGGAGGCTGTAGCCGAGCTCGCCTCCCTCGTGCAACGACCCGGGGGTCTCCGGCGCCACGTGGCTCGGGACCCCTCCGGGGAAGGAGAACTGCTTGAACAGACGCTGCATGCCGGGGCGGTCGAGGGTGATGCTGGGATAGACCTCGGTGTAGGTGCCGTCGAGGTAGGCCCCGGCGATCATCGAGTGGCCGCAGTGCCCCGGCCCGGCGACGTAGATCAGGTCGAGGTCGTAGCGGCGGATGATGCGGTTGAGATGGACGTAGACGAAGTTCAACCCCGGGGCGGACCCCCAGTGGCCGAGCAAGGTCGGCTTGATCTGAGCGGCGGTGAGCGGGCGGTCGAGGAGCGGGTTCTCCATCAGGTAGGTCTGCCCGAGCGCGAGGTAGTTGGCCGCCCGCCACCAGGCGTCCAGGGCGGCGAGTTCGCTTTCGAGTAGTGGGCCGGTGACATCGTGGGGTTCGGTCGTCGGCATGGTCGTCTCCTCGGTCGGATGCGGGCGTGGCCCGAGCCGGCGTGGCCGAGTCACGAAGCCCTCGCAGCGGGGGGATGTTCCGACCCTAGACCTCGGGGTCGGGGTCGGGGTCGGGGTCCACCGGGACCAACAGCACCGGCCCAGCCACCTGGTCGAGCACGGCCCGCACCACACCGGCCCGGTCCGGCGAGGCGTCGCGGTGCCAGCACAGCACCACGAGGTCGGTCTCCCGCCCGGCCGACAGGATCCGCTCCACCGGGTCACCGCTGACGATGGCCAGCGCGGTTCCGGTGGGCTGGTGGCGGCGACGCAGCTCCACCAACCATGCCTCGGCATGGTGGCCCGATCCCTCCCACATTGCCGGCAGGCCCGTCCGTGCGAGCACGTGGAGCTGGCGTACGTCCACCCCCATCGCCTGGGCCCGCTCGATCAGCGGGCGCAGCGTTCGGCGCTCGACCAGGCTCCGGTCCATCGGCACCAGCATGCGTCGGAGCCTCGCCCGTGCGGCCGGGGGCCGGGAGGGATCGGAGGCGGGGAGGACCAGCACCGGCGTGCCGGTCGCCCGCTCGAGGATCAACTGGGTGGGGATGCCGCCCGGCCCGCCCGGCCCGCCCGGTTCGCCGGGTCCGCCCGGCCCGCCCGGCCTACCGGGCGCCTGCCCCCCTTTCCGGTCGGCATCGGGTGCGACGGCCGCGGGACGGGGCCCGGCGAACGGAACGGCGTCGGTGATCTCCGCCACTCCGTCGACCAACGCCCCCCATCGGCCCGGGTCTTCTGCCGTGGGGGTGAGCACCACCAGCTGCCGCTCGGTCGGTTGGTCGCTCATTCGACCCATCCTCCCGGCGGATTGACCCGTGCGCGCGTGCCGTGCACCTGCACCGTGACCGGTGCGGACGCAGCCACGTGGACCGAGTCGGTCCGGCAGGTGAGGCGTAGCGGGGTGCCGTGCCAGTTCAACGCGATCCTGAGCTCGTCCCAACCCCTGGGCAGGTGGGGATCGATCACCAGCGCGCGATCGTCCGGCCCGTCCACCTTCACCCCCGCGAACCCGTGGATCACGGCCTGCCAGATCCCCCCCAGGTTGGCCAGGTGGAGTCCGCCTGCGGTCGTCTCGGTCAGATCCTCGAGGTCGACGGCGATCGCGAGCGCCAGGAGGGCGAGCGCCTCGTCGGGCCGGCCGGCACGGGCCAGCAGGGTGGCGTGCACGGACGGGGAGAGCGACGAGCCGTGGGCGCAGCGGGGGAGGTAGTGCTCGAGGTTGGCGTCCAGCGAGCCGGGCGCGGTCTCCCCGGGGACGAGGAAGTGAGCCATCAGCACGTCAGCCTGTTTGATCACCTGGGTCGCGGCCAGACGCTGTGGCCCGAGCAGGAGGTCGGCAGGGAGGGGCGGCGTGCCCAGGTCGGTCGCCAGCACCGGTGTCAGGCGGTCGTAGCCGGCGAACTGCTCGTATCGACCGCTGGTGCGGTCGTAGCCGTCGACCAGCGCGTCGGCTGTCTCCCTCCATGCGCCCGCTTCGTCGACCTCCCCCCCGGTCACCCGCTTCCCACCGTCCCTGCCGGCTCTCACCCGTTCCACCAGCTCGGCGGCTCGGCGCAGGTTCCACCGTGCCATCACGTTGGTGAACGCGTTGTCGTCCACGTCCTCGTGGTACTCGTCCGGCCCGATCACTTGGTCGATGTGGGCCCTTCCCCGACCGTCCCGGCGCACCCGGGTGGCCCAGAAGCGCGCCGTCTCCACCAGGAGCGGATAGGCCGGCCCGGCAAGGAACGACCAGTCCCCGCTCCAGGCGGCGTACCGCCATGCCCCCCAGGCCACGTCGGCGGTGACGTGCTCTTCGAGGTCCCCGGTGCGGATCGGCACCCGCGTGCCGTGCTGGTCGACGCCGAAACGCGGGGTCACGTCCCCGCCGTCGTGTGCCGACTCCCAGGGGAACCGTGCTCCATCCCGCCCGTCCGCGGCGGCACGGGCCCGGGCGACATCGAGGCGCCGGAGGCGGTACTCGAGCACCGCACGCGCCGACCGCCGGTCGACCGCGGCCAGCACCGGGAGCACGAAGGCGTCGGTGTCCCAGAAGACATGGCCCGCGTAGGCCGGACCGGTCAGCCCCCGGGCCCCGACGGCCGCCTCGCCCCGACGGGTCGCCGACGAGAGCAGGTGGAAGAGGGAGAAGCGCACGGCGAGGGTTACCTCGGGGTCGCCGGAGATCTCGACGTCGGAGGCCGCCCAGCGTCGACCCCACGCACGCCGCTGCTCGGCCAGCAACCCCGACGGCCCCAGCGCGACCGCCCGGGCCAGGCGTCGGGTGGCGGCAGCGGGCCGGGGCGTCCGCCGGGTGGAGACGTCGTGGACGGCGAGGCGCTCGAATGTCGTCGGCCGGTCCGGTCCGGTCCTTCCCCCGGTGACGCGGGTGTCGGTGCCCACCATGGCTCCTCCTCCGAACGGGGAGCGCCACAGCCGCGGCACCGGGGCCGGTTCCTCGCCGTGCGGTGCGGTCCCGACCGAGGCCGGCTCCCCAGCCAGCAACCGGGGGTCCGCCTCGGCCACCAGCACGCCGGTGCCGGGCCGGCCGGCGCAGGCGAACCGTGCCGTCCGCAGCTGACGACCGCCACTGTCGGTCACGCGGGTGAGCAACCCGTCCCGCAGGTCGAGCACGCGGCGCCCCGGCGGGAGGGTTGCCTGCAGGGGAAGGCCGCACCATGAGGGAAGCGGTACCAGCGTCTCGGCAACCCCGTCCGCCGGCTCGTAGAGGCCGGCCGCCACGACGGCGGACGCCGGATCGTGGTCCTCTTCGAGGATGCCCCGCGTCCCCACCCTCCCGTCGGCCAGGCAGCACCAGCTCTCGGCCACCCGCACCAGGTCCTCCCGGTCTTCCTCCGCGTCCTCGACCACCAAGCACCATGTGGGGTCGAAGGGGCGCTCCTCGCCGATCCCGGCCGGCAGGCACCCAGGACCATCCGGCCGGCCGCGGTCGCGCCGCTGCCGGCCATGGCCCGTCGTCACGTTCCGGTCCCGTGTCGCCGGGGTGCCCGCCCAACCGGCTGGGTCGGGGGATCCGCACGCGGCAGCGGTGCGTTCGGGCGTGTCACGTCGTCGCCGACGGTCACCGTCACGGGTTCGCCGTCGTGGACCACCTGCATCGGCTCGCCCGCCAGGAGCAGGTAGGTGGCGGTGTCGCCACCGACCTCGATGCGGAACCGGCGGCTACGGATCGCCATGGTGACGGCCAGACGGGTGATTCCCTCGGGCAGCCGGGGGGAGAAGTGGAGGGTGCCGCCTCGGACCCGCATACCGGCCAGCCCGGCGACCAGGGCGATCCAGGTGCCGACCAGCGAGGCGATGTACAGGCCGTCGCGCGTGTTGTGCTTGAGGTCGTCGAGGTCGATCAGGGCCGCCTCGGCCAGGTAGTCGTGGGCTAACCCCAGGTGGCCGACCTCGGCGGCCAGCACGGCCTGGGTGCAGGCGGACAGCGACGAGTCCCGCACCGTCAGGGCCTCGTAGTAGGCGAAGTTCCGGGCCTTCTGCTCGGCACTGAAGCAGTCGCCGCGCAGATGCATGGCGAGCTCGAGCACGAGGTCGGCCTGCTTGACGACCTGCTTCCGGTACAGGTTGACGTAGGGGAAGTGGAGGAACGGCGGGTACCGGTCGCCGGTCGCGGCGAAGTCCCACGCGTCGTGGTCGGTGAAGCCGTCGGCCTGGGGGTGGACCCCGCGCCGGCGGTCGAAGGGAACGAACATGGTCGCCGCCGCGTCCCTCCATGCGGCCGTCTCCTCCGCGTCGACCCCGAGCCTCCGGGCCGCGGCCGGATGGCGCTCGGCGGCATCCGCGGCCGAGCGCAGGTTGTGCCGGGCCATGAGATTCGTGTACACGTGGTTGTCGGCGATGGCGGAGTACTCGTCGGGCCTGGTGACCCCGTCGATCCGGAACCGCCCCTCGGGGTCGTGGTGGCCGAGTGACCGCCAGAGCCGCGCCGTGTGGGTCAGCAGCTCCAGCCCGTACTCCTCTTCGAACCCGTCGTCTCCGGTGGCGTCCACGTAGCGCACCACTGCGTCGGCGATGTCCGCGCCGATGTGGAATGCCGCTGTCCCTGCCGGCCAGTAACGCGAGCACTCGGGGCCCATGATGGTGCGCCACGGGAAGACGGCCCCCGCGAACCCGAGCAGCCGGGCCCGCTCCGGGGCGGCAGGCAGGATGCTGTGGCGCCAACGCAGGGCATGGGTGACCGCGTCCGGAGCGGTATAGGTGAGGACGGGCGGCACGTAGATCTCGGTGTCCCAGAAGGCGTGGCCGTCGTAGCCCGGTCCGGTCAGGCCCTTGGCGGCGATGGCTCGACCCTCGGCCCGGGCCCCCGCCTGGAGGACGTGGAACAGGGCGAAGCGCACCGCCTGCTGGGCGGCGGGATCGCCCTCCACCTCGACGTCGGCGCCCTGCCAGAAGCGGTCGAGGTAGTCCCGCTGCTCGCCGGCCAGGCCGTCCCAGCCGGTCCGACGGGCCCCGGCCAGGGCGGCCGCCACCTGGTCGCGCACGGCAGGACCCGACCGAGTGGCGGACCAGCCGTGGGCGACGCACTTGACCAGGCGGAGGGTCTCTCCCGGCTCCAGGGTGGCGACGACGGTCACCCGGCCGAGGTCCTCGGTGCACTCGGCCGTCACCTGCGTGCCGGCCGGACCGTCGACGTCGTGGGCCATGGCGGCGGCGACCCACAGGCCGCTTCGCTCCGTCCGGTGCAGCAGCGACGCCTCTGCGGCTCCGGCCTGTCGCTCCACGCCACGCAGGGGCGATTCGAGCAGCGCAGACACCCGGGGGGTCGCCCCCGCGGGCGGGAGCGCCTCGTTGGCGAGCAGCTCGGACTGGACGACGATCCGCACGGCGGCGTCGATCGGTTCCACCTCGAAGCGCACGGCGGCGATCGAGCGTTGTGTCAGCGACACCAGGCGGGTCGAGCGCATCCGGATCCCGCGGCCGTCCTGCGACCACCATTCGACCGAGCGCTCGAGGAGGCCGGTACGGAAGTCCAACCGACGTTCGTGGGAGCGAAGCTCGCCATAGCGGACGTCGAAGGGGTGGTCGTCCACGAGGAGGCGGATGAGTTTGCCGTTGGTGACGTTGATCACCGTCTGGCCGACCTCCGGGTAGCCGAACCCGGCTTCGCCGTAGGGGAGCGGACGGGTCTCGTAGACGCCGTTGAGGTACGAGCCGGGCAGGCCATGGGGCTCGCCTTCGTCGAGGTTGCCCCGCCAACCGACGTGCCCGTTGGAGAGGGCGAACAGAGACTCCGTCTCGGCCAGGACATCGAGGTCGAGGGTGTGCTCCCGCAGGCACCAGGGCTCGCTCCCGAACGATGGGTGCCGGATCATGCCGTGGGGAGCAGCTCGGCCAGGTCGGCGACGACGGTGTCGGCGCCGTGGCTTCTCAACGCGTCGGCCTGCCCGACCCGGTCCACGCCGACCACGTAGCCGAAGCCGCCGGCCCGGCCCGCCTCCACCCCGGACAGCGCGTCGTCGAACACCGCCGCCGCGCCGGGGTCCACTTCCAGGCTCCGGGCGGCGGCGAGGTAGGTGTCGGGGGCGGGCTTGCCGGCCAGGTGGTCCGCCGCGGCGCTCACTCCGTCGACTCGCCCGTCGAACAGCTCGACCATGCCCGCGGCCACCAGCACTTCGTGGCAGTTGGCGCTGGAGGACACGACGGCGGTGCGGAGCCCGGAGGCCCGCACCGCCATGACGTAGCGGACCGACCCGGTGTAGGGCTCGACCCCGTTGTCTCGCAACCTCCGCAGGAGGATCTCGTTCTTGGCGTTCCCGAGCCCGTGCACCGTCTCCTCGCCCGGAGGGTCGTCCGGGTCGCCGTCGGGAAGGTCGATGTGACGGGAGGCGAGGAACGACCGCACGCCGTCGGCCCTCGGCTTGCCGTCCACGAAGGTGTCGTAGTCGGCGACTTCGTCGAAGGGGACGAAGGTGTCGCCCCGTTGTTCCGCCCGTGCCCGGAGGAAGGTGTCGAACAGCTCCTTCCATGCCGCCGCATGCACGGTGGCCGTCCGGGTGAGGACCCCGTCGAGGTCGAACAGGCACGCCCGGATGGCTGCGGGGAGGCCGAGGGCGAAAGGACGGGGGTCCGAGGTGGTCTGCATCGCCATGGTGCGATCCCTCCACGATGATCGGGGTGCCGCCCGCTCTGGCCGCCGCGGTCGGAGGTGGTGACGACCCTATCCCGACCGTCCGCCCCCGGGTATCGCCCGAGAGGTGTAGCATGACGGCCCCTTCGGCAGTGAGGGTACGGGGTCGGCCGTGGCCGACCGTGACAGCCCAGGAGGCTGAGGTCTCATGCCGATCGTTTCGTCCCCCGCCGCCCCGCCCAGGTCTGGTCGACCCAGGCTCCACGGAGGAGACGCGTGATGACCGTCGAGAACCCTCCCCGTTCCCGTTTCGGCGTCACCGCCGACTTCACCGGCGGCCAGGCGGTGCTCGCCGTCCGAGGCGCCGTCGATGCCTTCGGGGCACCGGTGCTCGGAGCCTTGATCGATGCGTCGGTCGCCCGTGGCTACCCGTCGGTGCTGGTGGACCTGGCAGAGGTGGATGGCGTGGACGAGCTGGCCACGTCGGTGCTCGCCCGTGCGGCGCGTCGACTTGCGGTCGCTGACGGCGGGCTCACCGTCAGGGCATCGCCGGACGTGGTCGGGCTCATCCGGTCGGCTGCCGGACTGGTCCGGTGGATCAGGTTCGAACCGACTCATGGCCGGCCAGGCTTCGTGGCCACCGAGCAGCCGGCACGTGGACCGGGTTCGCGGGCCGGCGTTGCGCAGTCCAACGTGGTCGACGACCTGCTGCGGATGCGTGCGGTGCCGTTCGACGACGATGCGGTCGACGGTGTGTTGCGCCTGGTGGTGGCGTTGGCCCGGGCTGCGGTCGGAGGGGCCGACGGCGTGAGCGTGTCGTTGCGTCGGCGCGGACAGCTGTCCACGGTGGCGGCGTCCGACCGGACCATCCAGGAGATGGACAAGGCGCAGTATGGGACGGGAGAAGGCCCCTGCGTGGATGCCTCACGGCGAGGACGTAGCTTCTTGGTCGGCTCGCTTGACGACGAGACCCGGTGGCCGGCGTTCATCCCCCGGGCGAGACAACTGGGCATCAACGCCATCCTCTCCACCCCGCTCCTCGTGGCGGACCGACCAGTTGGAGCTCTCAACATCTACTCCCGCACCGCGGAGGCGTTCACGCCCAAAGATCGGGCGTTGGCGTCGGTGTTCGGCGCCGAGGCGTCGACCGTCGTGACCGACGCCGGCTTGGCGGTCACCGGTGATCAGCTGGCTGACCGGCTTGGTGCCGCGTTGCGGACCAGACAGGTCATCGCCCAAGCCCAGGGCGTGGTGATGGAGTGGGAGCAGCTCTCCGCGGAAGCCGCCTATGACCTGCTCCGCGACTTCTCCCGGGGCTCCGGTCGGCCACTGCTCGAGCGGGCCGAGGACGTTGTGGCTTCCACGCAGGGATCCCGGTCGGACCCGGTCGCCGTCCCAGGCAGCGCGCCGCGGATCGTCGAGTCGGATCGGGGCAGGGAGCAGCCGGCCGATGCAACGGGATCGCAGCGGACCGACTGTGGTTGATCCTGCCTACGATGCGCTCGATACCTTCCGCCGGAGCGCGGGCCTGACCCGGGAGGAGCTGTGGCTCCGTTACTTCGAGCTCGGGGGCATGAGCACCGCGCTCGAGCTCGAGGCGTTCCTCTACGGGGCATTGGTTCCCACCGATCACGACCATGACGTGGTCGCCCATGCGTTGAACGAACGGTTCGTCGAGCTGGGGGGGAACCACCCGGTTCCTTATGCGGCCGATGGGGATCGCGGGTGATGCAGGCGGGATGAGCACTCGCTCGATCGGTCACCCGCCGCATCGGCGCCAGGCACGGCATGATGTCGCCATGCGGTGTACGGTGGGGGTCACCTTCGAAAGCGAGGGTTGGGAGGCCGGTGGTGCCGGCCGCTGCAACCTTGGAGGCCGCGACCGTGTGTCGGGTGTCTCAGCGTCGCTCGAAGGAAGTCGCCGTTCGTCCCCGGAGGGGCTCCCCCGTCCCCTCGGGCACCGGCTGACGGGTCCACGGGCAGACCGAGGGTGCGGTCGGCACCCGGCTCTCTCTGCTGGCGGAGCCGCTACTGCCGGAACCGACAGGGTGAGCCGGCGGGCCCTCGCCGGAGCGGATCACGGTCGTTGAACCCTCTGGGGATCGCCGCGTTCGTGGCAGTGATCGGGTTCGCCTTCGTGCTCGGAGTGTCCGATGCGCCCAACGCCAGTGCGTCCCTGATCGCGGCCCGTGCCGCCTCCTATCGCAGCGCCATGGTGTTCTCGTTCGCCACCCACGCGATCGGGGGCCTGATCGCCGGCCAGGCGGTTGCCCTGACGATGACCAGCCTCGTGCACCTGCCGACCGATCGGTTGCCCGGTGCATACCTTGCGGCCGCGGTGGCGAGCCTGTCGTTCACGTTGGCGGCGACCCGGCGGGGCATCCCGGTCAGCGCCAGCATCGCGTTGGTCGGCGGGCTGGCCGGGGCGGCCGCCGTCGAGGGCGGGTGGCGGGCGGTCGGCTGGGGCGGCTTCCACGGCCTGCGACCCTCGGGCGTGATCGGCACCCTGGCCGCCATCGTCCTGTCCCCGCTCCTCGGAGGCCTGGCCGCCGCCGGTGCCCGCCTCGGCCTGGGCCGGGTCCTGCGCCGGGGGGCACGTCCGTTGGAGCGCCCATTGCGGGGCGCTATCTGGTTGACGGCCGGTCTGGTCGGGCTGGCCGACGGCTCCAACGACGGGCAGAAGGCAATGGGTCTCGCCACCGCACTGCTCGTCGCGTCCGGGAGCATCCGGACCTTCGAGGTACCCCTGTGGGTCACCGCATTGGTGGCCGTCGTGCTGGCCACCGGTACCGCCGCGGGCGGACGCCAGATCGTACGCACGGTGTCGTCCCACTTCTACCGGGGCGGTCCTCTCGACGACCTCGCTGCGCAGGGAGCGTCGGCGATGACGATCCTCGGCGCCGGGTGGCTCGGTGCGCCGGTGAGCACCTCGACTGTCGTGGCCTCAGGCATGATCGGGGTCGGGGCCGCCCGTCGCCGGCGTCACGTCCACTGGTCGACCGTTCGCACGGTGATGGTCTCTTGGGCGCTCACCGTGCCCGCCTGTGCGCTGCTCGGAGCCGGGCTGGTCGGGGCAGGCCGGGTCGTCGAGGGTCTGCGATGATCGGTCTGCGAGGAAGTCGGGCCCGGGCATGACCGGCGAGGGGAGCGAGATGGGGATGCACCGCGGTGGCGGGGCTGGACGGTCGGGGGGCGCGCGGGGGAGCCGGTGGCGTCGATGGAGGCGGCTGTTCCTGCCGGCGGCTCCGGACGTGCTGGGCCAACTGGCCGGCCAGGGTGCCATCACGGTTGAGGGGATGGTGGCGTTCGAAGCGTGGTCGCACGGCGGGGGAGCTGATGCCGCGGCTGGCGTGCGCGCCGCTCAGCACAAGGCCTACGACGCCCGCCGGCTGCTGCTCGTGGACCTCCGGGCGGCGCTGTCCACCCCCGTCGACCAAGAGGACCTCTACGTGCTCTCCGAGCGGACCGACCGGATCCTGAACGAGGCCCGCAACGCGGTCCGCGAAGGCGAAGTCCTCGGCTGGTCTCCCGACGCGCATACCGCCACCATGGGGTCGCGTCTCGCCGCTGCCACCCGGGAGCTCGTCACCGGGCTGGAGCTGCTGCGGAGGGATCCCGACGAGGCGGGTCGGAGGGCGGACGCGGCCAGCGATTCCGTCCACCACGTCGAGCACGACTACCGCGCCGCGATGCAGGCGCTCCTGCGGACGGACGACCTCCGGAGCGCCCTCGCCGGCCAGGACGTCTACCGCCGCTACCTAGGCGTGTCCGATGCGGTCATCGCCGTGGCCGACCGGTTGTGGTACGCCGTGCTGCGCGGGGCGTGAGGACGGGGAAGGCAGCGGTTCAGGGCCCCGCGAGGGCTCGCGATGCCAGCCGGGTCCCCGGTACGCGCCCGGCGGTTCGGTGCGATCAGGACCGACGATCGCGACACGAGGGGCAATGGGGCGCTCGCGCCGGTCACGGTCGGGGCAGTCGATGCCGATGATGCCGATGATGGGACCGTGAGGATGCCTGTCGACACCTCGCTCGGTGGGGCCGTTCGGCCGTCGTGCGTCACGGCGGCGTCGCGACCACGACGCCGGCATGCGGTCGTGGCGTGGCGGGGGGAGGACCACCTCCGGCCACATCGTTGCCCGGCCACCGGTGTTTCGGCATCGGGTGCTGGTCGGTTTGCCGAAGAGTGAAGGGTCTCCGTGTGGAAGGTGGCTCCATCCGGAGCCCGGCGCTCGGTCCGGCGTCCCGTGCGATGCGCTCGGCGACGATCAGGGAGGAGCGAACGGTGAGTGGGTGGCCTTCGACGTCGAGACGGCGACCGGCCTCGGTGACGGCTGCCAGTCCGGCCGGTCCCACGATGCCCGGATCGGTGAGGTCCACCAGCACGCAGCAATACCCATCGGCGATGGCTGCGGCAAGGAGCGCTGTCACGAGGACCGACTCGGCCGAACCGAGTCCCCCCACGATGGCGAGCACCAACCTCCCCGGGGCGAGCCTGCCGTCGATCCGGAATACCTCGTCCGACACCGCTCCGATCGACATGGCTGCTTCGATCGACATGGCCTGGCACTTCGCAGGTCGTCCCGGGCCCCTGGCTGGCCCGTCCAAACCCGCTCTGTCGAAGGCGTGCCGAGGTCTATGCCTTCGCCGCGCCGGTCGCGCTGGCCGCCGGAGATCCGGCCTACGGACGTCGTCGGCCGTCGAAGAAACCGGTGAGCAACGCGGACGCCTGGGCGGCCTGCACGCCGGGGACCACGTCCACCTCGTGGTTGAGGCGCGGGTCGGCACAGAGGTTGTAGAGCGACCCGCACGCCCCGGCCTTGGGGTCTGCGGCACCGAACACCACCCGGTCGACGCGACTCGCGACCAAGGCGCCCGCGCACATCGGACACGGCTCCAGCGTGACGAGCAAGGTCACGCCGTTGAGCCGCCAGGTTCCGAGCGACGCCGCTGCGTCGGCCAGGGCCAACAGCTCCGCGTGCGCGGTCGGATCGCCGCGGAGCTCCCGCTCGTTGTGCCGGGACGCCACCACTCGTCCGTCGACCATGGCCACCGCCCCGACGGGCACGTCTCCGTGGGCCGACGCCGCCGCGGCCTCGGCCAGCGCCAGGTCCATCAGGGCGAAGATGTCGGATGGCCGCCCGGGCGCGTCGGTGCTCATGTGGCGGGATGCTAACGAAACTCGGAAGGTCCTGGCCGACTCGGTGAGGTGAGGGCCCGGGATCTGGGGTTGCACACACTTTGGGCCACTTCGTCCACACAGGTGCCAACGGTGATGCGACTCCCGGTGCACTACCAGGTCACACGCCCGGGCCAGGCCGGGGCGGGCGGGGGCTACCGGCAGTCGACGCAAACCTCCCCGGAACCCTCGAACAGGTTGACGGGCTTCACGCAGGTGCAGGCGGTGCACATCCGGTCCGCCCACATTGTTCCGGACCGCAGCAGAGACTTCGGTCGCAACGCCCTCCGGAGTGGCCGTATGAGCCCTGGGGGACCCATCTAGCTGCCCCCGGCGGCCCCAAAACAGGGTTTCGTCACCTCTCGGGGTCCAGTTTCGTCAGGACCAATGGCGGAGGCGGTGGGATTTGAACCCACGGTGAGTTTCCCCACACACGATTTCCAATCGTGCCGATTCGGCCGCTCTCGCACGCCTCCGGATCCGCACCGCCAGTTCCGCAATTGAGAACCGGTGCGTGCAGCGCCGACAGGCTAGTCCGCTCCGCCCCGGGCGCCGCACGGAGTCAGCCGGGAAGGATGCGTACGTGCCCGTGCACGCTGTCCGCGTTCCGGCGGACCACCATCTCCTCGGAGAGCGGGTTCGGAGCCGAGACGATCCGGGGCATCCCGAGCATGGTGGAGGAGCGGCTCGACGTGAGGTAGGCGGCGATCCGGCCGGAGAGGTCGGCCAGGTCGGCGGCGTCCTCGGGGTCCTCGCACATGGCGGCCGCCGTCCCGAGCAGCCCCGAAGCCTCGCCCAGGAGGCTCATGGCGGTGTCGTACGTCTCGGCCATGGTGCTCGCCTCGTCTGCTCGTGTCGGGTCCCCACCCTATCGGGTTCGTCGCCCCCGAGGCCCCGTCCTCCTCCGCCGGGCCCTTCTGCTCTACCGGCGTCCGCAGTCAGGGACCAGACTGGTCCCGTGCGGCGCGGCTGCGGCCGGTCGCCGCCCCGACCGCCCCGACCGGCCGACACCGGTTCCACGCGACCGGGACGCCCGCAGACCGACCAACGGACCGAGCGACCAACAGACCGACCGAGGAGGACCATGAACGAGAACATCCGGCTCGGACGCATCGCAGGGGTTCCGGTCGGCATGAACTGGAGCATCTTCCTCGTCTTCTGGCTCATCGCCTGGGAGCTGTCCGATCTGGTGCTCCCGGGATGGCGCGCCCACGAACCGACCGCGTTGTACTGGGGGGTCGGCATCGCCACCACCGTGCTCTTCTTCGTCTCGCTCCTCGCCCACGAGGTGTCCCACGCCGTGGTGGCCCGGCGGAACGGGATCGGTGTCCGGCGGATCACGCTCTGGCTGTTCGGCGGGGTCTCGGAGCTCGAGAGCGAGGCGCTGACCCCCGGGGCCGACTTCCGGATCGCGGTGGTCGGCCCCCTGACCAGTTTCGTCCTGGCCGGGGTGTTCGGCGCGGTGGCGGTGGGCGCCCGCGGGGTCACCGGGTCCGCCGGGGTGGTGGTGGCGGCGATGGGTTGGCTGGCCTGGATCAACCTGCTCCTCGGCGGGTTCAACCTGATCCCGGCAGCTCCCTTGGACGGGGGTCGGGTCCTGCGGGCTGCGCTCTGGCGCCGCAGCGGCGATCGGGTGCACGCGGCGACGGCGGCAGCGAGGACGGGGCAGGCGTTCGGCTACGTCCTCGTGGTCCTGGGCGTGCTCGAGTTCCTCGCGGTCGGGCTGGCCGGGTTGTGGTTCGTCTTCCTCGGCTGGTTCCTCCTGGCGGCGGCCCGGGCCGAGGAGAGCACGGCCGTCCTGCGCGACTCGCTGTCCGGGGTCCACGTCAGTGACATCATGACCCGGGACCCGGTCACGTTCGACGCCGACACCACGCTCGCCGACCTGCTCGACGACCACCTCCACCGCTACGCGTTCAGCACCTACCCACTGGTCGACCGGACGGGGCGGCTGCTCGGCCTGACCACCATGAGCCGCATCCGCCACGTTCCCGCCCACCACCGCCGGACCACCCGCCTGATCGACGTGTCCGGTCCGCTCGCCGATGTACCGGTCGGCACCCCGGGCGAGCCCGTCCCGGACCTCTTCCAGCGGATGCAGGCTTCCGCGGACGGCCGGGCGTTCGTGGTCGACGCCACCGGCCGCCTGGTCGGGATCGTCTCTCCGAGCGACATCGCCCGTTACGTGCAGCGCTCGATGCTCCAGGCCCGCCGGGGTGCCACACCCTGGGGCTCGCGCCGCGGCTGACACCGGGTCACGCCTCCGGGACCGGTCCGGGTGGGGAATACTGTAGTGATTACTACGGTTGTACTGGGGGTCCGTCGCGCGCTCTCCAGGAGGTTCCCATGACCACAGCCACTGTTCCCGCACCCCCGACCACTCCGGCCACGGGGCTGACCGCCGGGTCGACCGACGACCTCCGCCAGGCGCTGGTCCGGGCTGCCGAGGCGCTGTTCGTCAACCGGGTGATCTCCCGCACCGGGCATGCCAACCTGTCGGCCAGGGCGGTCGGGGAGGCCATGCTGCTCACGGTCGAAGGTCACGTCCGGGATCTCGCCGCCGACGGGCTGGCCCTGGTCGGGTTCGACGGCGAGGTGATCGAGGGCGCGCTCGACCCGGCGAACGCGGAGATCGTGGCCATGCACACCGAGGTCTACCGCTCCCGACCGGAGGTCGGCGGGATCATCCACACCCACTCGCCCAACCTGCTGGTGTTCGCCCTGGCCAACCGGGCGCTCCCGAGCCGGTACGAGGCGTTGCTCCGCTTCGGCCAGGTGGTGGACGTGCCGGTGGTGCCGTGGGCCCCCCGAGGTTCCGAGCGCTCCGTCGGGGGCATCGTCGACGCTCTGGCGGCCTGGCCGGAGACGCGGGCGGTGCTGCTCGGGAACCATGGGGTGCTGGTGTTCGGTGACAGCCCGGCCCAGGCCGTCCAGATCCTCACCGTGCTCGAGGAGGCGGCCGAGGCGGAGCTGGCGGCGTGGGCACTCGGAGGGGCGGTCGACTTCCCGGCGGGAGCGTTCGAACAGGTGCGTGCCTCGATGGCACGGGTGGCGTCGTGACGGGCCCGGGGCCCGGCGTCGCCGACGATCTCGTGACGGGCCCGGGGCCCGGCGTCGCCGACGATCTCGTGACGGGCCCGGGGCCCGGCGTCGCCGACGGCGGCAACGGGGCGGACGGCAGCCCGGGGGCCGCTGCCCTGGGACGGATACGCGCCGGCTACGTCGAGCTCGCCGGCCACGTTCCGGCGTCGATCGAGACGCGCCTGGCCCTGGCGGAGCGAGCGGGCCGCGTCCGGGCCGTCGAGGCGATCGAGTCGGTCCGGGACGAGCTGATCATGGCGAACCCGCTCGGGCGGAAGACGGGCCAGCTCGTCCAGTTCGGCCAGCTCGTCGCCCTCGGCCGCGAGGGTCCCGCCCGTCTCCATGCCGGAGCGGCCCGCAGGGCGGGCGCCTCCGTCGAGGAGCTGGTGGGGGTGGCCGAGCTGGCGTTGATCACCGCCGGGATGCCCGCCTATAGCCTCGGCGTGGAGATCGTGGCCGACCTGGTGGCCCAAGATGCCGGCGGGTCGCCTCCCGCGGGGACCGGTGGGCGCTGGTGAGCCCGGCTCCTCGCGCCGTCGATCCCGCCCGCACCGGTGGGCCCGAGAGTGTCGCTCCGGACCTTTCCCTCCAGGAGGGACTCGGGTTCCGGCTGAGCCGGCTGGCCCGGAACCTCCGGCGCGACTGGGCCGAGCAGCTGGGCCCGGTCGGCCTCACCCCGCCGCAGGCGGCGGTGCTCCGCGGCCTGGCCGCGGAGCCGGGGTGCTCCGTGCGGGCGCTGTCGCGTGCCCTCGGGTCCGATCCGATGAACGTGAAGCGCTGCGTGGACGAACTGGAGCACCGGGGGCTGGTGGCGAGCGGCAGCCTCCCGGGTGACCGGCGCCCCCGGGCGCTGACCCTCACCGACTCGGGCACCCGACTCGCCGGGGCTGCCGATCGACTGGCCCGGAGCCAGCAGGAGTGGCTGGCCGGGGGACTCGCCCCCGACGAAGCACGCGCCCTCGACGCCGCCCTCGAGCGGATCGAGGGGCTGCTCGGCCTCGGGGGAACCGACACCGACACCGACACCGACACCGACACCGAGGAGCTCCCATGACGGCACCCCCCGTCCCTACGTCCGCGCACGACCCGAACGTTCCGGCGGCCGTGGACACCACCGCCGGCCCGACCATGTGGGACCGTCGCTACGCCGAGCACTCCTGGCCGAGCGAGCCCGACCCGGTGCTGGTCGAGCTGGTCACACCGCTCGTGCCCGGCACCGCCGTCGACCTCGGTTGCGGGCCGGGGCGCAACGCCGTGTGGCTGGCGGGCCGCGGCTGGCAGGTGACCGGTGTGGACACGTCCTCGGTCGGCCTCGGCCAGGCGATCCAGCGCGCCGCCGAGGCCGGTACCTCCATCGAGACGGTCCAGGCGGACCTGACCGGGTACGAGGCGCCGGCGGGCGGGTTCGACCTGGTGGTGCTGGCGAACATCCACCCGGCGCCGCACGAGCGGGGAGCACTCTTCGCCCAGGTGGCCGCCGCGGTGGCTCCGGGCGGTCACCTCTACGTGGTCGGCCACCACGTCGACGACCTCGGCCGGGCCGGCCCCCCCGATCCGGAGCGCCTCTACACGGAAGCGGTGCTCGCCGACGCCTTCCCGACCCTGACGGTCGAACGCCTGGAGCGTTCCGACCGCCGGGCCGGCGGGCCGGAGGCAACCCTCCGGGACGTGGTCCTCTGGGCGGTCCGCCCTGGGGTGGCCGACGCACCGGATGCGGCGGCGGCACGGTGACCACCTCCGACACCCTCCGCCCGTCACCGCCCGTCCCGCCGGGCTCCGCCCCACCCGCCGAGGCGCGCCCTCCCCGGCTCGGACTGGCCCTGGTGGTCATCGCCACCGCCCAGCTGATGGTGATGCTCGACCTGACCATCGTGAACATCGCCCTCCCGGCCATGCAGCGCGAGCTCGGCTTCTCGGTCACCGGGCTCTCGTGGGTGGTCGACGCCTACGTGCTGTCGTTCGGCGGCCTGCTCCTGCTCGGCGGACGGACAGGCGACCTCTTCGGGCGCAAGCGCATGTTGATCATCGGGATCGCCCTCTTCACCGCCGCCTCGTTGGCCGGGGGCCTGGCGACCAGCCCTACCTGGCTGATCACGGCCCGTGCCATCCAGGGGATCGGGGCGGCCATCGCCTCGCCGACCGCACTCTCGCTGGTAGCCACCACCTTCCCCGAGGGCAAGCCCCGCCACCGGGCCATGGCCGTCTACGCCGGGATGTCCGGTGCCGGTGGTGCCCTCGGGCTGCTGCTCGGCGGCATCTTGGTGGGGGTGGCCTCGTGGCGGTGGGTCCTCTTCGTCAACGTCCCCATCGGTCTTGCGCTTATGGCCTCCGCCCCGTTCGTGCTGCCGAGGGTGGAGAGCCGGCGCGGGCGGCTCGACCTGCCAGGTGCGCTGTCGGTCTCCGCAGGGATCGCCCTGCTCGTCTACGGGCTGGAGCGCGCCCCGACCGCGGGCTGGTCGGACCCCACGACGGTCGGGTCCCTGGCGGCGGCTGTGGTGCTCCTCGCCGCCTTCGTGCTGATCGAGGCGCGCAGTCGGGCCGCGCTGGTGCCGATGGCCTTCCTCCGCCACCGCAACCGCGCCGCCGGCTTCGCCATCATGGCCCTCCTGGGAGGCGCCATGCTCGCCCTGCTCTACTTTCTCACCCAGTTCCTTCAGGACGTGCTGCACTACAGCGCCATCCACGCCGGTCTCGCCTACCTGCCGATCCCCTTCATGGTCGGCACGACCGGTCTGGTGGTCTCGCGCTTCGTGGGGAAGCTGGGGGTGCGCCCGTTTCTGACCGCGGGTCCGTTGCTGGTAGGGGTGGGGATGTGGTGGATGTCCACCGTCACCGCCCACACCACTTACCTCATGTTGTTCGGGGCTCTGGTCGTCGTCGGACTGGGCATGGGCCTCTCGTTCGTCCCGTTGACCCTGAACGCGGTGGCGTCGGTGGGCAACCGTGAGGCGGGGCTCGCCTCGGGGCTCCTCAACACCAGCCAGCAGCTGGGCGGATCCATCGGTCTCGCCGCCCTGGTCACCGTGGCCGCCATCGTGACCCGGGACCATCCTGCGGTCACCCAGGCCGGCCACCGCCTGGCCGGTCACGCCATGGCCGCCGCCACCAGCGTCCCCGGCTACCAGGCGGCCCTCCGCGGGGGAGCCATCGCCGCCGGTGTGGCGTTCGTGGTGGCGCTGGTCGTGCTCCGGACACCCCGTCTGTCGGACGCGACCGCACCCGAGTCGTCGCCCGCAACGGCGGTGTGACCCGGGGCGGCGCCCCGCGCCTGGTGGCCGGCACCGGCGCGGCGCTACGATGCGCGTCAACGACCGCCGGACCGACCCGATCGGGTGCACACGGCGGCGGGGGGTGACACCGTGACCACGTCCGTCTTCGAACTCGAGCTCCCAGAGCTCGACACCGCCGGCATGGAGCGCGCCGACGCACTGGAGGCCACCGCCGAGGCCCGTCGGCAGCACTGGCTGGCGCGATCACCGATCGGGTTCACCATCACCGGTCACGACGACGCGGTGGCGATCCTCCGGGACCGCCGCTTCCACTCGGCCCTGTCGCTGATCCCCCAGATGGCCGGGGTCGAGGCCGGCGAGTACCTCGCTTCCCGCCGTCCCTCCATCCTGTCCATGGAGGGGGAGGGGCACGCCCGCCTCCGTCGGCTGGTGGCGCCCGCCTTCACGCCCGCCTCGGCGGACCGCCTCCGGCCCTTCATGCGCACAGTGGTGGAGGACCTGGTGGGGGCGGTGGCACCGTCCGGGAGGTGCGACCTCGTCGTCGACGTCTGCGAGCCGTACCCGATCCCGATCATCTGCGAGCTGCTCGGGGCACCCAAGGAGGACTGGCGCCGGTTCTCCGCCTGGGCCACCGACATCTTCCGCATCTTCAACCAGAACCTCGAGTCCGACATGCCGGCCATCGCCCGTGCCTCGGAGGAGCTGGCCGACTACGTGCGGGCGATGATCGAGGACCGCCGGGCCCATTCCACCAAGGACCTGCTGAGCGCCCTGATCGCCGCGGAGGAGGCCGGCGACCGGCTCGACACCGACGAGGTCGCCATGCTGGCCGAAGCGGTGCTGATGGCCGGCACCGACACCACCCGGAACCAGCTCGGGTGCTCCGTCGCCGTCTTCGCCGGCCACCCCGACCAGTGGGCCCTGCTGCGGGCCCGCCCGGAGCTCGCCCCCCGGGCCGTGGAGGAGTCGATGCGGTACCTGGGGGCGGTGCGGGGGACCGCCCGGGTCGCGTCGACGGACATCGACTACCGCGGCGTCCGCTTCCCGGAGGGGACCCTGGTGAGCGTGGTGCTCGCCGCCGGCAACCGTGACCCCGGGGTGTTCGAGGCTGCGGACGTGTTCGACATCACCCGGGAGGGGTCCGCCCCCCAGCTCACCTTCGGATCGGGGATCCACCACTGCCTGGGCGCGGCCCTGGCCCGGGCCGAGCTGGCCGAGGCCCTCACCGTCCTGGCCCGGCGGATGCCCGACCTGGCCCTCGACGGGCCCGTGACGTGGAAGCCGCCGACCTTCGGGATCTGGGGGCCGGCCCGGCTCCCGCTGCGCTTCACGCCGACCGCGGCCTGACCGGCGACCGCGGGCCTGACTGTCCCGCCGCCGGGGGGTCGACCGGGGCCGGGGCGGGTTTCCAGGGACCGGAGGCCAGGCGGGGGCGGACAGGGGAAGCCGGCCGGGGGGGATCCGTCCCCGGTCCCCGGCTCACCCGTGGGGAGTCAGCGCGAGCGGCGCGAGCTGTGCCTGTGTCGGCTCGCTGCAGCAGAACCAGGGCTCGGTCAGGCGTATCCGTCCCCCGGCCGGGCCGGTCGAGCGCGAACCGGGCGCGGGCCGCGGCGGGCCCGACGGCTGCCTGTTCCGGATCAGCGCGTCGATCTGCTCGAAGGTCTGCGCCGCGTCTCCGTCGATGTCGGCCTCCGCCACGGCGACCACCTCGGCGTGGAGTGCGTCCACCGCCGGATCGGGATGGGTCCAGGTCCAGCCCAACCGGTCCGGATCGAAGGGGCCGAGGTGTGGGCGCATCTCGGGTCGGTCGAGCAGGAGGGATCCCTCGGGGACGAGCAGCCGGACGGTCATCTGGACGGGATCGACGTTCTCCACCAGGTCGTGGGCGGCGATGAAGTCGAGCAGGTCCACCAGGTGGCCGACCGTCGTCCACGGGGTGAACGGCAGCCACGAGGGGCGGACCTCGATGCCGTGCGTCCGCAGAGCGGCGACCGCGCGGGACGCATCGGCCGCGGTGTGGCCCTTGTCGAGGATGGCGAGGGTGGCATCGTCCACCGACTCGAACGCGGACACCACGAAGGCGCACCCGGCGCCGGCGAGCTCGGGCCACAGGTCCGGGTAGCGCAGGATGTGCTCCACCTTCACCGTGCAGTCGAACGTCAGCCCGGGGTGCCGGGCGTGGACGGCGGCGACCACCCGTCGGGCGTGGTGTGGCGCGTTGAGGAAGTCGGGGTCGGAATAGGTGAGGTGGCGCGCCCCGGCCTCCACCAGCTGGTCGACGTCGGCGAGCACCGCCTCCACGTCCACCGTCCGGACCCGGCCGTCGTAGACGACCGGGACGGGGCAGTGCCGGCAGCGGTGCGAGCACCCCCGGCTGGCGGCCACCGATCCCACCAGCCTCCGCTCGTCGCCGACCGCCAGGCGGCTGTAGCGCTCGAGGGGCGCCAGCAGGCGCCGGGCGGGAGCGGCGGGGGGGCGGGTGGTCCTGCCGAGCTGGACCTCGGGGCCGGGTGACCCACCACCCGCCCAGGCGACCAGGCCCGCTTCGTACTCGCCGGCGATGACCGCGTCGTGCGGGCCGCGCACGGTGAGGTCGCGGCTGACGGTGGCGTAGAGGCCGTAGAAGCAGAGCGGGAGCCCGGGGCGCCGCCCCCGGATCCCGTCCGCCACGGCCAGCGCCAGGCGCATGGCGGTGTGCATCGGCACCGACAGTCCGACCCGGTCGGCCCAGTCGACGTCCTCGGGCTCCAGGGTGTCGACCGACACGTCGACGCAGCGTACCTGGTGGCCGGCGGCTTCCAGGGCCGCCGCCGGGGCGGCCAGGGCCAGGGGCTGGTTGCCGAGGTCGTAGGTGGACACCAGGAGCACGCGCACCCGGTCGAGGCTACCGGTCGGGTGCGCCGGTCCCGCTCAGGAGCCGGGCGGGCGGACTGGTCACCAGCCCTGCGGTCGGACTGGTCACCAGCCCTGCGGGCGGACTGGTCACCAGCCCTGCGGGCGGACGGTCACGGTCAGGCAGGCCTCGGCCCGGCGGAGGCTCTCGTCGACCTGTTCGGGCGTGTCCCCGCGGGCGAAGAGGAAGCCGAGGTATCGATCCCCCTCGGGCAGCGGCACCAGCGGCCTGCCCGGGGCGATGCTGATCTCGAGGCCGACCACCCCGTCCGTGGCCAGTGCCTCGTCCTGGCCGGTCACCCCGACGAGGATCCCTTCCGCCCGGATCGGGAGCATCATCACGCCGGATGCCCGCTCCTCCCGCACCAGGTCGCCGGTGCCGAGCCCGACGGCGTGGCGGACGATGACCTCCTCCAGGCTCACCCCGGCACCGAAGCGGAGCGACCGGGAGCACAGCCCGCCGATCGAGCGTGCCGCCACCTCGAGGAGGGTGACCGTGCCGTCGGTGCCGATGCGGGCCTCGGCGTGCAAGGGGCCCTCGCGCAGCCCGAGGGCCGCAGCCGCGCCGGCGGTGACCGCGTGGAGCTGGGCCAGGGCGGCCGGTGGTTGCCGGGACGGTGTCACGTAGACCGTCTCCTCGAAGTACGGCCCGTCCATCGGGTCAGGCTTGTCGAAGACGGCCAGCAGCTCGAGCCGCCCGGCGTCGAGCAGCCCCTCGACCGCCACCTCGGCCCCGGGCACGAACCGCTCGACTAGCAGCGGCTCGGGTCGGCCGCCCGCGATCGAGGCGATGCGCCGGGCGGCCTCGCGCGCCGCACCGGCGTCGTCGGCGCGGATCACCCCCTGGCTGCCCGACCGGGCCAGCGGCTTGACCACGCAGGGGAAGCCGACCTCGGCCCCGGCCGCCCCGGCGTCACCGGTGGCGGGCACCAGCCGGAACTCGGGCTGCGGCACGGAGGCCGCCGCCAGCTTCCGGCGCATCACCGACTTGTCCCGGGTGGCGGCGACCGCGGCCGACGGGTTCCCCCGGAGCCCGAGCCGCTCGGCCGCCAGGGCGGCGACGGCCACCCCCTGGTCGTCGACGGCCACCACCGCGTCGAAGGGCGCCCGGGCGTGGACGGCCGCGATGGCCTCGACGGCCGCCTCGGGAGCGTCGAGGGGGACCACTACCGCCCGGTCCCCCATGGCGGAGGCCAGCGCCGGGGGCTGCTCGGAGCCCACGACCACCTCGACGCCCAGGCGGCCGGCCGCGGCCACGAAGTCGGGTGCCCGGTAGGTGGCGGTCGGCAGCAGCAGGAGGATCCGGGGCATCGCCCTATGATGGCCGTTGCGAACGACGAGCACCGAGGCGCGACATGACCGATGTGGATTCCGACCGGGGCACCGTCCTCCGGGTCAGCGACAGCGCCCTGGCCATGGTGCTCGACGTCCGGGCGGCCGAGGAGCAGCCCGAGACGCTCGCGCTGTGGGTGGAGGTCACCGGGGTGAGCGGGTCCTCGTTCGCCTACGACATGTACTTCCAGGCGGCCGACGACGCCCGGCCGGAGGACTGGTCGCACCGGCAGGGCGACCTGCGCGTGGTGGTGCCGGCCGGGTCGATCGACGACCTGCGGGGCGCCCTCCTCGACGTCAGCGGTGAGGGTGGCGAGGAGGGGATGGTCATCGTCAATCCCAACCAGCCCCCCGCTCCCCGTGTGGCCAGCCCCGCCATGGCCGGACCGGCCGCCGACCTCTCCGGCGACGTGGCCCAGCGGGTGCTCGCCGTCCTCGAGCAGCAGATCAATCCGTCCATCGCCGCCCACGGTGGGCGCGCCGACCTGGTGGCAGTGGAAGACGACGCCGCCTACCTGCGCCTCGGCGGCGGATGCGCCGGCTGCGGGATGGCGGCGGTCACCCTCAGCCAGGGCATCGAGGTGGCGATCCGTGAGTCGGTCCCCGAGATCCTCCGCGTGGTCGACGTCACCGACCACGCTTCGGGTACCAACCCCTACTACGAGGCCGCGAAGAAGTAGCACCGTGAGCCGCCGGCTCCGTTGAACGGCGGGTCGGTGAGGTGCGGCTCCGTTGAACGGCTGGCCGGCCGCGAGCGTGCAACGATCTGGCCATGGCCCCCGATCGTTCCCGTGCGTCCGACCCGTCCACCACCGTCCACGACCTCGGCGTCGACGCCTACCTGTTCCTGTACCCGCTGGTACTGATGGAGCTCACCCGGCGCCAGATGACCAACTGCGTCCGGGCCGACCCCAGGGGCCGGAGCCCCATGGGCTCCTTCGGACACGCCCGGTCCTACCCGTCCGCATCGTCCAGGGTGGTCGTGCGACCGAACTTCGACACGCTCTACTCGGTGGCCTGGCTCGACGTCGGCGAGGAGCCGGCGATCCTGCGGGTCCCTCCCACCCCCGGCCGGTATGTGATCGTGCCGCTGATGGACATGTGGACCGACGTGTTCGCCGCGCCGGGCTCCCGTGCGACCGGCAACGCCGGCGGTCTCTTCGCCGTGGTGACCCCCGGATGGGAGGGTGCGCTGCCCGAAGGGGCGGTCCGGATCGAGGCGCCGACCCCGACGGTGTGGATCATCGGCCGGACCCAGACCAACGGACCGGACGACTACCCCGCCGTCCACGCCGTCCAGGACGGGTTCGAGACGCGACCTCTGTCGCGGTGGGACGATCCGGCCGCCGAGCCCATCCCCGGGACCGTCGACCCCGGAGTCGACGACAAGACACCCCCGCTCCGCCAGGTCAACGCACTCGGCGCCGAGGAGTTCTTCGCCATGGCGGCCGGGCTGCTGGCCCGTCACCCGGTCCACGCCACCGACTGGTCGACGGTGGCCCGCATGGAGCGGATCGGTATCGTGCCCGGGCACCCGTTCGAACCGTCCTCGCTGGATCCCGCCGACCTCCGGGCCCTGGCGACGGTGCCGCGGGACGCCCGCCAGGTGATGATGCGCCGGGGCATGGCGTCGGTGCGGGTCACCGACGGCTGGCAGTGCTCGCTCGACACCATGGGGGTCTACGGCAACTTCTACGCCAAGCGGGCGGCGATCGCGATGGCCGGCCTCGGGGCACTTCCCCCGGAGGACGCGTTCTATCCCATGGCGCTGACCGACGTGGACGGCCGCCCGCTCGAGGGCGACAGCGACTACGTGCTCCACTTCGACGCCGACCAGCTCCCCCCGGTGGAGGCCTTCTGGTCGGTCACCATGTACGACCAGGAGGGCTTCCAGGCTGCCAATCCGCTCGACCGGTTCGCCCTCGGGGACCGCGATTCGCCCGTGTACAACGCCGACGGCTCCCTCGACCTCTTCTTGCAGCACGTGTCACCCGGCCCGGACCGGGAGCCCAACTGGCTTCCCGCCCCGAGGGGACCGCTCGGGGTGACCATGCGCCTGTACTCGCCCCTCCCTCGGCCCGACGGGAGCCCGTGGACCCCGCCACCGGTGCGTCGGGTGCGCTGAGCCGGGCCGCCGGCCGGCCTTCCTCCCCGCCGCACCCGGGGGGCCGATCGCTCGCCTCCTTCTCGTCCTGCGCCGACGTGACCGAGGAGAGCGGCAGCCAGATCGGCGCCGAGCGCAGCGCGGCCGAAGACGCAGGAGCACGGTGGCGACGTCAGTGCCGGAGATGCCACCCGGCATCCTCGCGGCGGGTGTTGCTGTCACTGCGAGGTCGGGGTCGGAGATGATTCGGCCACCCGGTACCGCTGGCTTGGCTGGCCGCGGCCTACGGGAGGCGCTGAATCAGTTCAATGAGATCCTCTCGGGCCAAGCCGAACCGACGGGCCTGGGAGAGGAGTACCTTGGCATTGGCGGCGAGCACCCCGCGCTCGGGCTGACCGACCACGGTCACGCCGCGTCCTCTGCGGAACTCGAGTACGCCTTCGTCCCGGAGGTACCTGAGGGCACGCAGCACCGTATTCGGATGGACGCCCAGGACGACTGCCATGTCCTTCGACGGAGGTAACCGCTTGCCCGGACCGAGTTCTCCGTTCGCGATGTCCCGTCGGATTTCGGCGGCAACCCACTCGTGGAGGCGCAGGCTCGGATCACGTTGGCCCTTGACATCACTCATGGTGACAAGCAGAGTATCACCATAATGCTCGCATTAGACAGACCGGACGGACCGGGACTCGATGCCCTGGAGCCACAGGCCGTCCTCCGGGAGGCCGCCCAGAGGCAACGACGGCGCCAGCGACGAATCGCCGGTGTCGTAGTGATCGCGTTGATGTGCACTGCGTTGGTCCTCGCCGTTGCGGACAGCAGCGGCGGCCCGAATGGCGGACCTGCCGGGAAGAGCGCACTGCGGCCAGGGTCGTCAAGGACGAGCCCCTTTGTCCCTGGTTCCCCCCGATCGCTCATGGCCCACCAGTACCTCCTCACCCAAGCGGACGTGACGATCGCAGTTGGAGGTCTGGGGTCTGCAGTCACAATCCCGGCGCTTGCCCAACAGTGGACCAGCCAGGGCGTCACCTGCCTCGAGGTCGCATTCGGAGCACCCGAGTTCGCCTCCGTATCCCAGCGGTCGGCTTGGGTGGGGAGCGGCCTCTCGGTGTCGCCTCTCAAGGCGCAGCCGCAGGGGTTCTGCAGTCAAAACATCCTCGGGGGCGGGGCGTTTGAGCGCCCCAGCGGCTCGCCGACGCATTCGCCAGGGGTGCTGCCACTCGGACTGGGGGTTGTCGACGTGGGAGCGTTGCCGACCGATCCTTCGACCCTTGCCCGTGGTCTCGAGTCCGGCAGTGGACCGATGGAGCTTGGTGTCGCCCCCGGGTCGGTCGGGGACGCGGCCTTCGAGCGCGCGCTCATCCTCCTGCGTTCGCCGAAGTTGGGGGAGACGACCGCGTTTCAACGTGCCCTGCTCCGAGCCATCCCACTGTTGCACGGAGTCGTTCGCCTCGGCGGGCAGCGGACTGCCCTGGGAGATGAAGGAGTCGGTTTCACCACCGGGCGGGGCCCCGGCAGGCCCGTGGTCGTCCTCGACGCCCGGACCGGGAAGCTCCTCGAGGCGAAGAACGTCGCGGCGGGTACTCTCTACTTCTCGGTTGTAGCGCTGTCGTTCTGGAACCCGTACGCGAAGATCAACAAGAGCAACCTGGATCCAGGGGCCGTCAGCTTGACGATGGTCGGTTTCAACCCGTTGGGCAAGCAGAGCGTTGTCGACAACCGGCCGCCGTATGGATTTCCGATGTGAGAGAACCGGCCAGGGTTTGTCGGGGAGCCAGCCTGCAGGAGGCACTCACAATGTTCGACCGGACGTCGCTCTTCGACGATGATGCCATCACCTACGCTGGTGAACGTCTTGAACTGGCGGATGCGCCGGGGCTCCCGCTGGGCTCGCGTGCATGCCTCGAGATGGTGGTATCCGAAGGCAAGTCCGAAGGCAAGGAGGTCCTCGCTCGTCGGGCGGTGCAGCCGCAGGGGGGTGAACGGTCTGACAGCCACTGCCCTGGTTGACTGCGATCTGGGGCTGTCATCCGCGAGGCTGCGCAAGCTGCAATCGTGGACCGCCCCCGCCGCGATCCCCCGAGACCCGAGGTTGCGGAGGATCGCCCCTGTCCGACATCCGATCCAGAGGGGTGAATGTCGGTGACACCGCCCCGTTTGTCCACCGCAAGCTCTCTGGACCACGCGCAGTCGCACCGGCGCCGAGGCGCGGATGTGAGGCGACGATACCGCTGACGTGCGGATCGTGATGAGTCGCTGCGGTTGAGCCGGTTGAGCCGGTTGAGGAGCGGGAACGGGCTACGCTGGCACCGCCCCGACGTCCCGTGCGGTGGCTGGGTCCTGCGCAACGGTCCCCTGTGAATCGAGTCAGGGTCGGAAGGCAGCAGCTCTCAGCAGGCCCGGCTGTGTGCCGCAGCCAACCTGGCCGCCGCACCGGACGGCGGGGCCCGTCGCATCCGGCGGCCGGTAGGCTGCCCCGACGTGGCCGACGACCAGCCGTACCAGTCCCTGTACCGGAGGTTCCGGCCCTCGACGTTCGCCGAGGTGAAGGGGCAGGACCACGTGGTCCTCGCCCTGCGCAACGCGGTCCGTGACGCCCGGGTGGCGCATGCCTACCTGTTCAGCGGTCCGCGGGGCACCGGCAAGACGTCCACGGCCAGGATCCTGGCCAAGGCCCTCAACTGCGCGGATCCCCACGAGGGCGAGCCGTGCGGTGTCTGCTCCTCGTGCGTGGAGATCGCCCGGGGGAGCTCGCTGGACGTCCACGAGCTCGACGCCGCCTCCAACAACGGCGTGGACGCCATGCGCGACCTGGTCTCCCGGGCGGCACTCGGGACGCCGGGTCGCCAGAAGGTGTACATCGTCGACGAGGTCCACATGCTGTCGACCGCAGCCTCCAACGCACTGCTGAAGACCCTGGAGGAACCGCCGGCCCACGTCGTCTTCGTGCTGGCGACCACCGATCCGCAGAAGGTGCTCCCCACCATCCGCAGCCGCACCCAGCACTTCGAGTTCCACCTGCTCGGCGCGGAGACCCTGGAGGCGCTGCTCGAGCAGGTCCGGCGCGACGCCCACCTCGAGGTGGGCGACGACGCGGTGGGCATCGCCGTCCGCCGTGGCCGCGGGTCGGCACGGGACGCCCTGTCCGTGCTCGACCAGGTGGCCGCCTCCGACGCGGTGGAGGACGACCTCCCCGACCTCGACGGGGTGATCGAGGCGCTCGCCGACCGGGACGCCGGGCGGGCCCTGGTGGCCGTGGGCCGCCTGGCCGCGAGCGGCTTCGGGCCGGCCCAGCTGGCGGGGAACCTCGTCGAACTGCTGCGGGAGGGATTCCTCGCCACGGTCGCTCCCGAGCTCGTCTCGGTCACGGGCGCCGAGCGTGAGGGGATCGCCAACCTGGCCGGGCGGCTGGGGCTGGCCGCGCTGGTCCGAGCCATCGAGGTGCTCGGCCAGGCGCAGGTGACGATGCGGAATGCACCCGATCCCCGGGTGCATCTCGAGGTCGCGCTGGTGCGTCTGGCCCATCCCCAGGCGGACGAGTCACCCGAGGCGCTGCTGGTCCGGATCGAGCGGCTCGAGCAGGGTCAGGCGGGGACCGGAGCGCAGCCGTCCGCAGGGCACCGTCCTGCGTCGGTGGCACCGGTTGTGGACCCGCCGGCACCCGAACCGCCGGCACCTCGATCGTCCGGGACCGCCGGATCACCCGAACCGACCGAAGCTACGGACCCGCTACCGACCCGGCCTTCGTCACCCAACCGGGCTCCCGCCCCGCCCCGACCCGCCCCGTCGGGCGGCGAGCCTCTGCCACCGGGCGCCGAGCCTCTGTCACAGGCCGGCGGGCGACCGCACCGGACGCTCGGGGCGGTCCGGAGGGAGGCGGCGCGGGCGAGCTCCGACGACGCACCACCCCCGGGGAGCGGGGACGCCGTCCCCGTCGACGGGACGGGCCACTCGTCGGCTCCCCCGGAGATCCCGCCGGCGGACGATGCGGCGGACGATGCGGCGGACCGTGCGGCCGACCGTGCGGCGGACCGTGCGGCGGACCGTGCGGCTCCGGGAGCGGAGACACACCCGGCTCCCGGCCGGGACGAGCTGGTGCAGGCGTGGGGCGACCGGGTGCTGGGCAGCCTCCGCCCCAAGGCGAAGGCGCTCTACCAGGCCGGCCACTTCGTCGGCTCGGAGGGGGGGCATGCGGTCTTCGCCCTTCCGAACGAGATCCACCGCCAGCGGTGCGAGGAGGTGCGGCCAGACGTGGAGGCGGCCCTCGCCGCCCACTTCGGTCGCCCGGTCCCCCTCCGACTGGAGGTCGACCGGGGATTGGCGTGGGCCGAGCCGGGCGGCACTCCCGACGCGTCGAGAGAGGCGGGCGCACCACCATCGGCGCCGCCCCCCCCGTCGCCGTCCGGGTCCGCACGCGGCACCGACGACCCCGACGACCTGTCGGCGTTCGACGAATCGGAGCTCGGAGCGGTGGCAGACGTCGACAACTCGGTCGAGGCGCGGTTGCTCCAGGCGTTTCCCGGCGCCGAGGAGGTGGAGTAGATGGCGGTCTTCTCGGGACCGCTCCAGTCCCTCATCGACGAGCTCGGGCGCCTGCCGGGCATCGGCCCGAAGTCGGCCCAACGGATCACCTTCCACCTGCTCAAGGTGGCTCCGGAGGACGCCATGCGACTCGCCGAGGCGATCGTCGCCGTCAAGGAGCGGATCACCCTGTGCCCCCGCTGCTTCAACGTCGCCGAAGGGGGGCTGTGCGCCATCTGCGATGACGACCGGCGCGATGTCACCGCGGTGTGTGTGGTCGAGGACCCCCGGGACATCGTGGCGGTGGAGAAGACGGGCGAGTTCTCCGGCCGCTACCACGTGCTCCAGGGGGCGCTGAACCCGATCGAGGGGGTCGGCCCCGACCAGCTCCGGGTCCGGGAGCTGCTCGCCCGAGTCGGCGACGAGGGCATCACCGAGGTCATACTCTGCACCAATCCGAACATCGAGGGAGAGGCCACTGCCATGTACCTCGCGCGTCTCCTCCAGCCGATGGGCCTCACCGTCACCCGCATCGCCAGCGGGCTCCCGGTGGGCGGCGACCTCGAGTACGCGGACGAGCTCACCCTGGGCAGGGCGCTCGAGGGGCGCCGGGTAGTCGGGGCCTGATCCGGGACGGTCTCCGCCGGGACCCGTTCCCGGTTGTGTACCCTCTGGCCGATGGGAGGCCGGCGGGAGCGATCGAGCGGGATCCTGGCCGGACCGGTCGACGCCACCCCGGCCGACCGGCTCGCCGCCACCTACCCGCAGGTCGCCGCGACCCCCGGGCTCTCCCTCACCCACCGGGCATCCGGGTTCAGCGGGATCCTCCTCCGGCTCGAGGGCGGCGGGGTCGAGATCCGGGGGAAGACCGGCCTCGAACGAGTCTTCCGCCAGACGCCGGGCGGCTTCGTGGTGGACGGCCGTCCGGTGACGCTGGTGCGCCTGCCGCCCTCCGGCGCAGCAGCTCCGGGGGTCACCGCCTCGGGATCGCTGGCCGTGGCGGGGGCCCGGGCGAAGGTGGCCCGCGGTGGCCGGCTCTGGGTCGAGGGCGTGCACGACGCAGAGCTGGTCGAGCGGGTCTGGGGCGACGACCTGCGCGAGGAAGGGGTCGTGGTCGAACGGCTCGACGGCATCGACCACCTGGCCGGGGCCATCCGGTCGTTCGACCCCAACCCGGCCCGCCGCCTGGGCGTCCTCGTCGACCACCTGGTCCCGGGGTCCAAGGAGTCCCGGTTGGCCGCATCGGTCGCGCACCCGGACGTGCTGGTCACCGGCACCCCGTTCGTCGACGTGTGGCAGGCGGTCCGCCCGTCGGTGGTGGGCATCGACGCCTGGCCGGTCATCCCGGTCGGCACCGACTGGAAGACGGGGATCTGCCGGGCGCTCGGGCTGGGCCCACCGCCCGCGGCGTGGCGCGCCCTGCTCGGGAGGGTCCACACCTACGCCGACCTCGAGCCGGCCCTGGTGGGTGCGGTGGAGCGGCTGATCGACTTCGTGACCGAGACGGCCTGACCTGGAGCCGGATCTGACCTGGAGCCGGAGTCGGAGCCAGAGCCGGGCGGGCTCGGCCGGCGGGGTCCGGTGTGCGCCGTCCGTGGGAGGATGGGGCCGGTGAGCAGCTCCGACGCCGATCCGGTTCCGTCCGCCGGGCCCGGAGTCGCCCGACGCGGCGTGGACTGGCTCTTCGTGGACCGCCAGCGGGGCGGCTACACGGTGGCCCAGTGGCCGAACATCCCGCTGTGGCTCTTCCTCGCCTCCACCCTCGGGCTCCGGATCGCCGGTGCGACCGGTGCCGCCGCCACCTCCCTCGGGGTGGTGGCGGACGTCTCGCTCCTGGCGTGGGCCCTCGACGAGGTGGTCAGGGGGGTCAACCCGTTCCGACGGCTGCTCGGCCTCGTGGTGCTCAGCCTCACCGTGACGGGTTTGGTCCGCAGGGGCTGGTGAGGGGTAGGCCGCTCGTCACGACCAGCGAAGCGTCGCTCCCGTGCGTCCTCGCCCTCGGGACCGGTCGCCCTGGCGTCGGGGCCGGTGGGTCAGCTCCGGGCCCAGGGGCGTTCGCGGCGGGCCGCGGCGGGGCGGTTCCACCACCGGCCGCTGAACCGCCAGGCGAAGGGGTCCGCCGCCTCCTCGACCCGGGGGAGCGCGGGACGGGGCCACACCTGGTCGGCTGCCGCCGCCACCAGGGCGAGGACCACCGGGTCGATCGCCGGACGCGGCGCCAGGCCGACGGCCTGTTGGCCCGGCGCCGTTGACGGCCCGCTCACAGGGGCATGTTCCCGTGCTTGCGCTTGGGCAGGTCCTCGCGCTTGGAGGCGAGGAGCGCCAGGCTCCTCACCAGCACCCGCCGGGTGTCGGCGGGGTCGATCACATCGTCGACGTAGCCGCGCTCCGCCGCCGCGTACGGGTTGGCGTACCGCTCGGTGTACTCCTCCACCAGCTCCCGGCGACGGCTCGCCGGATCGGACGCCTCGGCCAGGTCCCGTCGGTAGACGATCTCGACCGCCCCCTCGGGACCCATCACGGCGAGCTCTGCGGAGGGCCATGCGTAGGCGAGGTCGGCACCGATCGACTTCGAGTTCATCACGACGTACGCCCCGCCGTAGGCCTTGCGGGTGATGATTTGCACCCGGGGCACGGTCGACTCGCAGTAGGCGTAGAGCAGCTTGGCCCCGTGGCGGATGATGCCCCCGTACTCCTGGTCCGTCCCCGGCATGAAGCCCGGCACGTCCACGAACGTCACCAGCGGGACGTTGAAGGCGTCGCAGGTGCGCACGAACCGGGCCCCCTTCTCCGAGGCGTCGATGTCCAGCACGCCGGCCAGCATCTGGGGCTGGTTCCCGACGATGCCCACCGCCCGGCCGTCGATCCGGGCGAAGCCGCAGACCAGGTTCATGGCCCAGTGGTGGTTCACCTCGAAGAACTCGCCGCCGTCCACCACCGACTCGATGACCTTCTTCATGTCGTAGGGCTGGTTGGGCGACGCCGGCATCAGGGCGGAGAGCTCCGGGCACAGACGCTCGGGATCGTCGCCCAGGTCGAGGGCCGGCGCCTCCTCGAGGTTGTTCGAGGGGAGGAAGCTCAACAGGTACCGGACGTCGTCCAGGCAGGACTTCTCGTCGGGGGCGACGAAGGCGGCGACGCCGGACTTGGTGGCGTGGCTCATCGCCCCCCCGAGCTCCTCCAAGGTCACGTCCTCGCCGGTGACGGTCTTCACCACGTCCGGCCCGGTGATGAACATGTGGCTGGTGCCCTGGACCATGAAGATGAAGTCGGTCATCGCCGGGCTGTAGACGGCACCCCCGGCGCACGGGCCGAGGATCACGCTGACCTGCGGGATGACCCCCGAGGCCTGGGCGTTGCGGTGGAAGATCCCGCCGTAGGAGTGCAGCGACACCACGCCCTCTTGGATGCGGGCGCCGGCGCCGTCGTTCAGCCCGATCATCGGGACGCCGATCGACGCGGCCAGGTCCATCACCTTGTGGATCTTCTCGGCGAACACCTCGCCGAGGGCACCGCCGAACACGGTGAAATCCTGGGAGAAGACACAGACCCTCCGCCCGTCGATCGTCCCGAAGCCGGTGATCACCCCGTCCGTGTAGGGCCGGTTGTCCTCGAGGCCCATGCCGTAGGCGCGGTGCCGGGCGAGCATGTCGAGCTCTTGGAAGGAGCCGTCGTCGAGCAGGTAGTCGAGGCGCTCGCGGGCGGTCATCTTGCCCTTGGCGTGGTGCTTGGCCACCGCCCGCGGCGAGCCGGCGTGCAGGGCCTGCTCGCGCCGCTCGGCGAGCTCCTCGAGTCGTTGGGTCATCGGGTGATCCATGCGACGAGGCTACCGGAACCGTCGGGTACCCTCCATCTGCCCGGTGGGCCTGTCCGGGGGCTTGAGCAGCCCGGTCAGTCGGCCGGTTCCTCCGCCGGGAGGTCCTCGAGCACGTCCTCGGGCACGGCGTCGGAGACGACGGGCGCGTCCAGATCCCAGCCGGCGTGGTCCGCACGCCTCGCCCGGGAACGGCCGGACGGCTCGCCGAGGCCGTCGGGGTCGTCGATGCCGCCGTCCAGGGTCACCAGGTCCTCGGGGTCGTCGAGCTCGGCACCGATCTCCTCGAGCTCGCGGTCGTCGGCCTGCTGAGCGGGGTCGAGGGAGGGGTCCTGCTCGAGCTCCTCGATGAAGTCCGGGTCGGCGAGGGACGCGTCGTCGATCGCCTCGTCGTCCTGCTCGAACGCCTCGGTGCCCATCGGTTCGTCCGGTGACCAGTCCTGGTTGTCGCTCATGTCGGGTCTCCCTCGTGCTCGGTCGGTGTCCTGTGGATGGCGGATGGCAGCTCAGTGCGGATGGCAGCTCAGTGCGGGTGGTTGACCCAGTGGGGACCGCACCAGACGTAGGTCACCGGGTTCGGCGCCCCCGTGCCACGGTAGGAGGCGACCGAGCGACCGACGTACCGCCCTTCCAGCTCGGGGTCGCGTGTTCCGACGAATGAGAAGCGGGGGTATGGGGGCACCGGGTCGGCGGAACCCGCGCGGCCGGGTCCGGCGGAGGCCGGGGACGGCTCCCAGCCGGTGATGCGGAACACCCCGCGCACCAGGTCGTCACCGACCACTACCGCCCACCGGGGGGCGTGCGGGGCGTCCGGATCGGTCCAGCGCCGGGCGATCCGCCAGCCGTGGCGCACCGCCTCCGGATCGATGCCGTCTGCGAGCCGGTCGGGGGAGACCCGGAGCAGGACCACCGGGTGTGCCCGCTTGAACTTCGCCGGTCGGGCGAGTACCGAGTCGAGCGCGTCGACCGGGATGCGCCGCTCCCCGGGAGGGCCCTGTCCGGGAGGCTCGCCGCTGCCGCCGCTGCCGCCGCCGCCCCCGCCGCTGCCGTTGCCGTTGCCGACCGGTGGCGATGAGGCGGCCGGGCGGTCGAGGCCGAGCGCGTCGGCGGCCACCGCTTCGACGAAGTTGGCCTGGGTCGCGGTCAGACCGTGCCGCAGGATGTCGATCCGGACGTGGCGCCCGTCCGCTTCCGCCCGGCGGATCCGCTCCAGCCCCGGGAACTTCGCCGTGCTGTCGGCCCCGCTCCGGGCCGCCTCCAGGTGCCGGAAGCAGCGGTCGTTCCGTCCCCGCCCCACAAGGAACGGACGACCGGTCCGGGGGTCGACCAGCAGGTAGACGTAGGTACGGAGAGCCTCGGCTACCTCGGGGGAGAACCGCCGAGGTGGTCCGGGCTGCGGTCCGGGCTGCGGTCCGGTGCCCGGTCCGGGCTGCGGTCCGGTGCCCGGACCGGGCCCGGACGCCGGCGCGGTGCCGGGCCCCGGGGGCACCTCCGAGTCCGGCACCAGGCTCCTACTCCTGGACGAGCTCGATGAGGGTGCCGAAGGCGCCCTTCGGGTGGACGAACGCCACCGTGGTGCCCCGAGACCCGGGGCGGGGGGCCTGGTCGATCATCCGGCCGCCGTGCTCGGCCACCGACCGGAGGGCGGCGGCGCAGTCGTCCACCCGGTACCCGACGTGGTGGATCCCCTCACCGTTCTTCTCCAGGTAACGGGCGACGGGCGACGTCTCCGAGGTGGGCGTCAGCAGCTGGATGTAGCTGTCGGCCACCTTCAGCAGCGCCTCTTCCACCCCGTCGGAGTCGATCCGCTCCCGGTGGGCGACGGTTGCCCCGAAGGTGTCCCCGTAGTAGGCGATCGCCGCCTCGAGGTCGTGCACGGCGATCGCCACGTGGTCGATCTCGGTGAGCAAGGGTGCGGTCATCGGGGACTCCTTCCGGTGTGGGCGGCCGCCGGCACGCCGGGCGCCGGATCTTCCGGGGACGGGGCGGGCATCAGGCGCCGTGCCTGCGGAACAGGGTGATCCGGTCCTCTCCGACCCGGGCCCGCAACTCGGGGTCGTCGATGCCGAGCCCCTCCTCCGGTGCCAGGCAGAGCACGCCGATCTTCCCTTCGTGCAGGTTGTGGTGGACCTGGTAGGCGGCCTCCCCTGCCTGCTCGAGGGGGTACACCGCGGAGAGCGGCGGCAGGATCTTCCCTTCGCAGACGAGCTGGTTGGCGTCCCACGCCTCGCGGTAGTTGGCGAAGTGGGAGCCCTTGATCGTCTTCAGCTTCATCCACAGGTGGCGGTTGTCGTACTCGATCATGTAGCCCGACGTCGCCGCGCAGGTGACGATGATGCCGCCCCGTTTGGCGGCGAAGACCGACGCCCCCATCGTCTGGCGTCCCGGGTGCTCGAAGACGATGTCGACGTCCTCGCCCACCAGGGCGCGGATGTCCTTGCCCAGTCGGCGCCACTCCGACTCGTCCTGGGTGTGCTCGTCCTTCCAGAAGCGGTACCCCGCCGCCTTCCGGTCGATCACCGCCTCCACGCCGAGGTCGTGGAGGAGCTCCACCTTCTCGGGTGAGGAGACGACCCCCACCGGGATCCCACCGCCGTTCAGCACGTACTGCACGGCGAAGGCGCCGAGACCGCCGGACGCACCCCAGACGAGCACCCGGTCGTCCTGCTGCATGGCGGCACCGTTTTTGGACACCACCATCCGGTAGGACGTCGAGTTGCACAGGGCGTTGACCGCCGCCTCCTCCCAGGTGAGGTGAGCCGGCTTCGGCATGAGCTGGTTCGCCTTCACCACGGCCAGGTCGGCCAGGCCGCCGAAGTTGGTCTCGAACCCCCAGATGCGCTGGTTGTCGGCCAGCATCGAGTCGTCGTGGGCCGACGGGCTCTGGTCGTCGACGTAGTTGCAGTGGACGGTGACCTTGTCGCCCGGCTTCCAGAGGCGGACCGCCGAGCCCGTGCGGAGGACCACCGCCGAGGCGTCGGACCCGACCACGTGGTAGGGGAGGGCATGCCGGGCGCCCCAGGCGCTCTCCCGACCCAGGCGGTCAAGGAACCCGAACGTGGGGAGCGGCTCGAAGATCGAGGTCCAGACGGTGTTGAAGTTGATCGAACTGGCCATCACCGCCAAGTAGACCTCGTCGGGGGCCAGCTCCGGGACCGCCACCTCGCCCACGTGCAGCGCCTTGCGCGGGTCCTTGTCCTCGGAGGCGAGCCCCTCGAACATCCCGGTGTCCTCGCGCCGGACGAAGGCGGCGCGGTAGGTCTCGGGGAGGGGGATGGCGGCGAGCTCGTCGCCGGTCGCCCCCGACTGGATGGCTGTGAGGAGCTCCTGCATGGGACGTGAGGATAGCCCTTGAGCCCGTGCCGGACCTCCTGCGACCGGAGCCGGGGCGGGACACGGGCGCACCCGGCGCCGCGATGGCTCCCGACGGGCAGCGACCGACCGCGGCCGGCCGCGGCCGACCGCGGCCGACCGCATCCACCGGCCTCCGGCGGGTCGCCGGCCGGTCGCCGTTTCCCCGACCGTGGGCGCGCGGATAGCGTGGGACCGTCGAGTATCGCCGTGGTCGGCCCGATCGGGGGGTCCGCCGCCAGAACAGGGCCGTTGGGCCCCGGAGGTCATCATGTCCGGTTCCGTCATCGTCGCAGGGGCGCGCACACCGATCGGGAAGCTCTCGGGTGCGCTCGGCGGGTTCGCCGCCACCGACCTCGGCGGCTTCGCCATCGCCGCCGCCCTCGACCGGGCGGGTGTCCGACCGGACCAGGTCGACTACGTCTTCATGGGCCAGGTGATCCAGGCCGGCGCCGGCCAGATCACTGCCCGCCAGGCCGCCACCAAGGGCGGTATCCCCATGGACGTCCCCTCGACGACGGTGAACAAGGTCTGCCTGTCGGGTCTGAACGCCATCTACCTGGCCGACCTGCTGATCGCGGCGGGCGAGGCCGACATCGTGGTGGCGGGCGGGATGGAGTCGATGACCCAGGCGCCGTACCTGCTCCCCGGGGCTCGGGGCGGCTACCGGATCGGCGACCAGACCGTGGTCGACTCCATGATGTACGACGGTCTGTTCTGCGCCTTCGACCAGTGCGCGATGGGGCTCGGCACCGAGCGGTACAACGGCGCCGACGGCGTCTCCCGCGAGCGGCAGGACGCCTTCAGCGCCCTCTCCCACGAGCGGGCCGCCGCCGCCATCAAGGACGGTAAGTTCGCCGAGGAGATCGTCCCGGTCAGCGTGGCCCAGCGCAAGGGGGACCCGATCGTGGTCGACACCGACGAGGGCGTCCGTCTCGAGACGACGGCGGAGTCGCTCGGGAAGCTGCGTCCCGCGTTCGACAAGAACGGCACCATCACCGCCGGGAACGCCTCCCAGATCTCCGACGGTGGTGCGGCGGTGATCGTGATGTCCCGGGCCAAGGCGGAGGAGCTCGGAATGACCCCCCTGGGCGAGCTGGTCAGCTACGGCCAGGTGGCCGGACCCAGCCCCTCGCTGCTCCACCAGCCGTCCCACGCCATCAAGGTGGCCCTCGAGCGCAGGGGCATGGCGATCGGCGACGTCGATCTCTTCGAGATCAACGAGGCGTTCGCCGCCGTCGGTCTCGCCTCGTCGGACGACCTGGGCATCCCGGGGGACGTGGTCAACGTGAACGGGGGCGCGATCGCCCTCGGCCACCCGGTCGGCATGTCCGGCACGAGGGTGGCGCTGACCGCGCTCCTCGAGCTGAAGCGCCGCGGCGGCGGCACGGCCGCGGTCAGCCTCTGCGGCGGGGGCGGCCAGGGCGACGCCGCGATCCTGCGCACGCTGTAGCGCACCGTCGGTCCGGGGTCCCGCCTCTCCGTCAGTAGGGCGGGGACAACAGGCCGGCGAGAGCGCCGCGTCCGGGAGCCAGGTCGGCCCACGATCCGACGGCGAGGTCGATCACGGCCAGCCCGCACGTCGGGAACCCGTGGCGCCTGAGGAGCTCCCGGTCGGTCGGTTCTTCCGCGCCGAGGGGGTCGCCCGGGGCACCCGGGCCCTCTGGGCGCTCTGGTTCGTCGGGGCCGAGGAGGTTCCAGGCCAGCTCGAACAGCGTGGGATTGTGGCCGACGATCAGCGCGCTGCGATGCCGGTCGTCGATCTCGGTGGCGTAGCGGAGCACGGTGTCCGGGTTGGCCCCGTAGAGCGACCGGTACGCCTCCACGGCGAGCGCGCCGTCCATCGCCGCGGCGACCAGGTCCGCGGTCTCGCGTGTACGCACGGCCGCCGAGCAGAGGGCCACCTGCGGGACGGCCCGGCCGACCAGGCCGAACACCCCGGTGCCGGCGGCGAGACGACGGCCGAGTGCCGTGGCGTCCCGCCGGCCCCGGGGGGCCAGCCGCCGCGCCATGTCTCCGCCCTGCGGGGCGCCCTCGGACGCCTCGCCGTGGCGCAGCAGCCAGAGGGTGCGGGGCAGGTTCTCCCCGGCGGTCGCGGTCGATCCTCGAGTCGGGTCGTCGTCCGCGTCCGGGTCGGGGTCCGGGTCGGGGGCAGGGTCGGGGGCAGGGTCGGGGGCAGGGGTCCGGCGCGGGTCGTCGTCCGGGTCGGAATGCGGGGCAGGCACGGTCCTATCGTGCCATCGGGTTGCCGCAGGCCGCCCGGAAAGTGGCGGCCGCGCTCTTGCCCGGGAGGGAACCCGCACCGGTGACCCTTCCCGGTACGCTCCACAGGGTGGCGACACGCGGGTGCCCGCCAGGTGAGGGGAACGGCAAGGGTGCTGGAGCCGGCTCCCGAGCGCGCTGCCGTTGGCGGCCCTGCCGTCGGTCCGGCGCCCGGCTGCCATGAGAGCTGATCGACCCCGAGACGGAGGAACCCGACGATGAACCACGCCCACGAAGTGCAGGACGAGCTCCGGGAGCCGGCCCGCCGGCTGCGACGGGCCATCCCGGACGTTCTCTCCGGCTATGCGGCCATGCACCACGCGGCGATGGAGGACGGTGCGCTCTCCTCCGCCACCAAGGAGCTGATCGCCCTGGCGATCGCGGTCACCCGCGAGTGCGACGGGTGCGTGGCCGCGCACGCCCGCGGTGCGGCCAGGCACGGCGTGACCGAGGCGGAGGTGGCCGAGGCGATGGGAGTGGCCATCGTCATGAACGGCGGGCCGGGGACGGTCTGGGGTCCCCGGGCGTTGGATGCCTTCCTCGAGTACGCGCCGGCCGACCAGACGGGAACACCGTCGGGGGGCCCTGCCACGGATGCGGCGGGCGTGTCAGGGACGCCGAGCTGAGGGCACGGCGGAAGAGGCGGAGGCCGGGTTGGCCGGGTGTTCGCCGAGCTGTCCGGTCAGGAGCGGGCCCTGGTCACGCCGTGGGGGGAGTGCCCGTCACCGGGGCCAGCCCCGCCTGCTGCGCCATGATCGCCGCCTCGACCACCTGGAGGTCCGAGGGATCGATGGCCAGCGGGCCCCCGGCCACGGGGACCTGCCAGACATGGGTCATGTGCGGCGTCCGGCCGTTGTGCACCGACCCGGCCGGACACGGCACGAACCCGTCGATCTCGTGGGTGGTGAGCGACGTGCACAGGTTGGTGTGCGCGTGCCACTGGACGGGGCAGCCGTAGGGCATCGGTCCCGCCTCCATGCCGGGCATGAGGTACATGGCGGCCACCAGCACCGGGCCGTTCGGCGTGAACGCAGAGACCAGCGAGTCGACCTGGTTCGGGTTGAGGATGTCGCTCCTGCGCATGTACCGGTAGTTGACATAGTGGACGACCGGATATGCGGTACTGGTCACCGGTACGTACCCGGCGGCAAGGGCGGTGCTCAACAGCGTGTACTTCGCCACCGCGGCCGACCTGGCCTGCACGTACTGGACGGCTCCGAGCACCCGGGTCGCGGTCGGTGCCTTCGTGGAGTCCGGCGTCTGCATCTGGTGACCCTTGTCGGTCGCACCGCAGACCACGGTCAGCAGCGAGACCTCGGACCGAGGAAGTGCCGGACCGGTGTCCTTCCCGTTGGGGTCGGTCACTCCGAGCCCGGCCATGCCCGACATGTCCATGGAGTTGGCGGTCGCACCGTGCGCACGCGCCGACCCCGGGGGCCCGCCATGACCATGCCCCCCATGTTCGAAGTCGTTTGCCGGAGCCAGGACGGTCGGCATGCAGGCTGCGCCGAGCAGGACCAACAGCAGGCCGGCGTTCGGATCGGTCCCCATCACCGTGAGGATGCCCCCAGCCCCTGGCCGGTGACCCAGAACACGACCCCGAGCGCCATGCCGACCGCGATGAACGCGTCCGTACGGCGCGAGACGAACGGTCCGAGACCGACGATCAGGAACGCCGCACCGAGCAGCACGGCGATCGGGGTCCCGGCGCCGGTGAACGCGTGGCCGAGCGAGGCGAGGAAGTGCGAGTACCAACCTGGCTGGCCTGATGCCGCACCGTCCAGGGACTGCTGCAACCACGAGGCGGTCCGGTTCTGGGGCAGGAACTGCAAGAACGCGGGAAAGACCCAGACGGCGGCCTAGATCCACAGGCCGCCGAGGCCACCGAGCGGTCCACGGCCGGCGGCCGGGGAGGCCAGGCCGCTACCGCCTGGAGCGTCGGCCGACCCGGGCGTCCCCGCCGTCCCGTGAGCGGTTGCGGGTGACGTCTCGTGGGACCCGGCGCGGCCACATGGGCAGGCCGATCAGTGCGTAGAGGAGCACCGCCCCCGGGGCACCCGATAGCGGGTTGGCGTGGCCGGTGAAGATGCCACCGAATCCTTCGCCGAACCACCACACCCCGAAGGCCCACGTGAACGAGACGGCGAGCGCCGGGCGCACCGTCCGCCGGACCAGCAACCCGACCCCGATGTCGAGCTGGGTCAGCCCGAACAACGTGTTCCACAGGGCGACATCCCGCGAGAGGAAGTTCGACATATGGGTGACGGAGGCCCCGATCGCCGCCGGCTGCCCACTCGCGTTCGGGGCGATAACCATCGCCACGAAGTCGGTGCCGAACATCTTCGGCTGGAACTGGAGGATGGCGTCGAGGATCCAGAGCACCCCGAGTGCGATCTGGATGGCACGTGCGGAGACGCCGATGCGACCGGCGACCGTCAGGTCCTTCCCTGCCCGGATGCCTCCGTTTCCCGTTCCCCGTCCCCCCCGCATCCGAAGTGAACGGGCTTCCCTTGTAGCGATCATCGTGGATCGTGGTCATGGCCCCCCTGCCTCTCGTGATGACGTCGGCCCGGTCACCCTGCGCGTCGCCCGACGTGTCCTGGCACACCGAAGACGAGCCACCCCCGACCGGCCGGTGCTCCATGTACCCTCCATCGACCGACCATGTTGCACAGGTGTGGCGACATTTCCGGTACGGCGCCGGCGATCCCGACCGGCTCGGAGCGGGTTCGTCTGCAACCGGCCGGTCAGCCGACCTCGGCGCTCCGGTGCTGTTCGGCCAGGGAGAGGAGGTCGTCCATCATCCGCCCGATCTCGTAGTCCTTCGGGGTGTAGACCCTGGCGACACCCTTGCCCAGGAGGATCTGGGCATCTTCCGGTGGGATGATCCCGCCGACCACCACCGGCACGTCCAGCCCGAACGCCCGCAGGCGGTCGACCACGTCCGGGACCAGTTCGAGGTGGCTTCCCGAGAGGATGGAGATACCCACCACGTCCACGTCCTCGTCCCGGGCCACCGCCGCGATCTCGGCGGGGGAGAGGCGGATCCCCTGGTAGATCACCTCGAACCCGGCATCCCTGGCTGCCACCGCGATCTGCTCGGCACCGTTGGAGTGGCCGTCGAGCCCCGGCTTTGCCACCAGCAGCCGCGGTGGCCCGCCGGCGCGCTCGGCGAGCACCTTCGCACGCTCCCGTGTCGGAGCCAGCTCGTTCCCCCGGTGGCCCACGCCGCCCCCCACCCCGGTCGGGGCGCGATACTCCCCGAACACGTCGCGCAGGACGCCGGCCCACTCGCCCGTGGTGCCCCCGGCATGGGCGAGGGCGATGGTCGCCGGCATCACGTTCTCCGTCCCCGCCGCCGCCCGACGCAGGTCGGCGAGGGCGTCACGCACGGCGCCGCTGTCACGCTGCGACCGCCACGCGTCCACGTCGGCCCGGAGCTGGGCCTCGACCGCCGGGTCCACCCGCAGGATGGCCTCCGCGTCCCCTTCGGGCGACAGCGGTGAATCGGCTGTCTCGGTGAAACAGTTGACGCCCACCACCGGAAGGTCACCGCTCTCGATGCGCCGCACCCGGTCGGCCTGGCTGCCGACCAACCTCGACTTCAGTTCGTCGATCGCCTCGAACGCCCCCCCGAGGGAGAGCACGTCCTCGAGCTCCGCCCACGCCGCCTCCGCGACCTCGGCGGTCTTCCGCTCGATCACGACCGAACCGTCGAAGATGTCCCCGTACTCGAGCAGGTCCGACTCGAAGGCGAGGATCTGTTGGATCCGGAGCGACCACTGCTGGTCCCACGGGCGGGGGAGCCCGAGCGCCTCGTTCCACGCGGGGAGCTGCAACGCCCGCGCCCGCGCCCGCTTGGACAGGGTCACGCCGAGTGCCTCCAGGACGATTCGTGGCACGTTGTTCTCCGGCTGGGCTTCGGTCAGTCCGAGGGAGTTCACCTGCACGCCGTAGCGCATCCGCTTCAACTTGGGGTCCTCGACTCGGTACCGCTCGGTGCAGATGCGGTCCCACAGGGCGGTGAAGGCACGCATCTTGCAGGTCTCCTCGACGAAGCGCACCCCGGCGTTGACGAAGAACGAGATCCTCCCGACCACTTCGGCAAACTCGTCCCCGGGCACCTGGCCGGACTCGCGCACCGCGTCGAGGACCCCGATGGCGGTGGCCAGGGCATAGGCGACCTCCTGGTGGGGCGTGGCCCCGGCCTCTTGGAGGTGGTAGCTGCACACGTTGATCGGGTTCCACTTGGGGACGTTGCGCACCGTGTAGGCAATGGTGTCCACGGTCAGGCGCCGGCTGGGCAGGGGCGGGAAGATGAACGTTCCCCGCGACAGGTACTCCTTGACGATGTCGTTCTGCGTGGTGCCCGACAGGACGGCGGGATCGACACCCTGGTCCTCGGCGTTGGCGATGTAGAGACCGAGCAGCCACGCCGCCGTGGCGTTGATCGTCATCGAGGTGTTCATCGACGCCACCGGGATCTGGTCCATCAGCTGGCGCATGTGGCCGACGTGGGCGACGGGGACGCCGACCTTGCCCACCTCGCCGGCCGCCTCGGGCGCGTCGGGGTCGTAGCCGATCTGGGTGGGAAGGTCGAAGGCGATGGACAGGCCGGTCTGCCCCTTGGCGAGGTTGGTCCGGTAGAGGCGGTTGGAAGCCTCGGCGGTGGAGTGCCCGGAGTAGGTCCTCATGACCCACGGTCGGTCGCGCGGAACGGGCTCTGCGCGTGGTCCGGGTTCTGATCCGGAGGTGGCCTGATGCGCGTCGGTCATGTCCCTATTGTTGCCCGGTTTGCGGTGGGACGAGAAGCCCACCGCTCCGCCGGACTCCCGCGGCCGGCGGTGGCGTGGCCGACTCCGGCGGGGAGCGGGTTCCCCGGCCCGTCCGTGTGCGGCGTTCGTCCTCCCGGCGGTTACCGCTTGGCGTAGTCGAGGAACCCCTGGCCGGACTTCCGGCCGAGCAGCTCGGCGGCCACCATCCTGCGGAGCAGCGGAACCGCCGCGTAGTTCGGATCGCGGAACTCGGCGTAGAGGGCGTCGAGGATGGCGAGGGACGTGTCGAGGCCGACCAGGTCGAGAAGGGCGAAGGGTCCCATCGGGAACCCGCACCCGCCCTTCATCGCGGTGTCGATGTCTTCGATGGAGGCCACACCCTGCTCGTAGAGACGCACCGCGTTGTTCAGGTACGGGAACAGGAGGGCGTTCACGATGAAGCCGGCCTGGTCCTTCACCTCCACCGGCGACTTGCCGCAGGCCTCCGCGAACTGCCGGGTGGCGGCCATCGTCTCGTCCGACGCCGTGATCGGACGGACCAGTTCCACCAGGGCCATCACCGGGGCGGGATTGAAGAAGTGGACCCCGCACACCTTGTCCGGGCGCCCGGTCTGCATGGCCAGCTCCACCACGGGGAGGGTCGAGGTGTTGGTGGCCAGGATGGCGCGGTCGTCGGTGATCCGGTCGAGCTCGTTGAACAGCTCCTTCTTCACAGCGAGGTCTTCGACCACCGACTCGATCACCAGGTCCACGTCCCGGAGGGCCGACAGCTCCGAGGTCGCCGTCACCCGGGACAAGGCGCCGTCCCGCTCTTCCTCGGTGCGCTTCCCCTTCTCCACCTGACGGTTGAGCGACTTCTCGAGTGCGGCGAGCGTCGCGTCGGCAGTGGCCTGGCTGCGCGAGCGCAGGACGACCTCGAACCCGCTGACGGCAGCTGTCTCCGCGATCCCGGATCCCATGATCCCCGAGCCGACGATTCCCACACGAGCGATTGACATGGGGGATGATGCTATCGGTGGGCGCCGCGGCCGGCGACCGCCGGCGTCCGCCGGCTCGCAGGGTGACCGACGGCGGTCAGGAGGACGGCCGAGGCGCTCCGCGCATCCGGGAGGCACCCCGGTCGATCAGCAACCCGGGCGAGGCCCGGTAGAGCGCCCACGCCCGACGGGCGTGGAAGGGTGTGACGATGATGGCCCGGTTGCGCGCCACCCCGTCGAGCACGTCCGTCGCCAGCGATGCGGCAGGGTAGGGCCTCCCCACCAGGCGGGTGAGCATCGCCCAGATGTCGGGAGACCCAACCGGGGGGAGTTCGTCGGGGCTCCTCTTGTCGAGGAGCGGCGTCTCGATGACACCGGGGCAGACGACGGTCACCTTCACCCCGCTCCCGGCAGCCTCCATCCGGAGGCCGACACTCAAGCCCACGACGGCGTGCTTGCTGGTGGAGTAGGGGACCAGCATCGGGCTCGGCAGAAGGCCGGAGAGCGAGGCGGTGTTGACGATATGTCCGTACCCCTGGGCCGCCATTGCCGGGTAGGCGGCCTGCACCCCTTGATGACCCCCACGGTTGACGTCCAGCAGCCGCCTCCAGTGGGCCAGGGTGAGATCGGCCACCGGTCCCCCGACGCCGATGCCCGCGTTGTTGAACACGCAGTCGAGACCGGCGTGGTCCCGGACGACTCCCGACGGCTCCGGACAGCCCCCGTCGGGGAACCGATCCGCCCGGTCGGGACCGGCCCCCCCGGGGCTGCCTTGCCTTGGACCCGACCCTACCGACACGATGGAGTCGATGAGCACACCGAACGTTCCCCCGCCGAACCAGCCCAGCGACGGTGGAGGCGGCCGTGCCGGTCCACCCCTGATGCCGCCGTCCCGCGGCGGGGACGCCCCCGATCTGGTTCGGCCTGACGGTGGTATCGCCGACGCCGGTGCTGTGGCCGGGGTCGGTGGGCCGAACAGGGTCGGCGGACTGAAGAAGGCGGCGGTGAGGAAGGCGCCCGCCGCGAAGAAGGCGGGAGGAGTGAAGAAGGCGGCCGCCGCGACGAAGGCGGGGCCAGTGGAGCAGGCGGACGGCGGACAGGAAGGTGCCGTCCCCCGGTTCCCGGGTCGGTCGGGTGGTCCGGGAGCCGACCCCCGGTTCGGTCCGGGCTGGGGACCCGGCCGCGGCCGCCGGCGGGCGCTCTACAACCGGAAGGTGCAGCGGGACAACGAGCGGTGGTCCCCCGCCGCCCGCGCCAACGCGTGGCTCTTCCGCCATCCCGAACCGGTGCTTGCCGCTCTGGGACGGAGGGCACCGGTGACGGTGGAGGGTCGGGTGCTCAACCGCAGTGTGCAGGCCATGCTGGCGGTGGTCGACCGGATCCAGGGACGCGCGCTCCCTGCACCTGCACCCGGCGTCGCCCCCGACCCCGAGCGGATGCGCAGCCAGCTCCGACGGATGGCATCGATCGCCATGCCGGTCCGCACCGACGTCCACGTCACCGGCCGGGTCGTACCCGCGGCGGAGAGCCCCGACGGGTCGGACGGCATCCCGGTCCGGGTCTATCGTCGGTTCGGCGCGGGCGTCGGAGCCGGGCTGGGGCCTCGTCGCCGTCCCCCGGGCATCGTCTACTTCCACGGAGGCGGATGGGTGACTGGTGACCTCGTCACCCACGATGCCTCGTGCCGTCTGCTGGCCGCCGTCAGCGGGTGTGTCGTGGTCGCGGTCGACTACCGTCTGGCGCCCGAGCATCCCTACCCCGCAGCCATCGACGACGCCATGGCGGCCTACGCCTGGGTGCACCGCAACGCCGGCGGGCTCGGGATCGAGCCCGGACGGATCGGGGTGATGGGGGACAGCGCCGGGGGGAACATTGCGGCCGTGCTCTCCCTCCTCACCCGCGAGGGTGGGGCCCGGGAAGTGGCCAGGCGGGGCTCCGCCGGTCCTGCGGCCGCGGACCCACTTCGCGCCGGGCCGCCCGCCCCCCCTCCCGTCGCCCAGTGTCTCGTGTACCCGGTCGTCAAGGCCCGGCTCGGCTCGGAGGCCATCGAGGGCCCGCTGGCGGACGGGTTCTTCCTCACCGTCGAGGGCATGGACGCCTTCCGGGCGGCCTATGTGCCCGACGAGTCGGTCTGGGAGGACGCCGCCGTCTCGCCGCTCCTGGTCGGGGACCTGGGGGACCTGCCGCCGGCCGTGGTGGTGACGGCCGGTTTCGACCCGCTGCGCTACGACGGGGATGCGTATGCCCGCCGCCTGGCGGACGCCGGGGTCGAGGTCGAGCACCGGCACTACCCGGACCAGGTCCACGGGTTCTTCGGGATGGGGATCCTGGACGACTCGCTCGCCCTCTCCACCGAGGTCTGCGAGGTGATGGGCCGCCTGATGCACCGGGGCGCCGGTCCTGGCGGGGCGGACCGGGAGGTCTGATCGGGCGGGCGAGCCCTCAGGGTGGCTTTGACGGCGTTGTCGGCGGCCCACAGGTTGCCGGCGTGACCGATGCGGAACCGTGGACGGCCGTCGGCGCTCTGGCCCGGCCCGGCCCGAGACCCGGATCCAGGTGGTCAGCCGTGGGCCGGGATCTGGTGGAGGAAGGGCGGCTTCCACCGGGCTGCCCAGGGCATCTGAGGAAACCCGACACCTCGAAATCTCGACGAAGGATCCCGGTCCCGTCCTTGTACGGAAGATGCGCACCGTGCTGGTCGACGGGATCGCTCACGTCCCGATCCCGTCGACCTCACTCTCCCGGCGAGTTGTGCAGGGCGAGCCGAGCGGCGTCGAACGCCCCGGTGCCGGCGTGCCAGAGCAGGACGAGGAACACGGCTACGAGCAGGGATGGCTGCCACCGGCCAGGGCGACACCGGGAAGCCGGTGCCACACGCACCACCCGACGGCCACCAGACCGATGAGCTCGAAGATGTCCAGGCCGGTCCAGACCAGTCGGAGATGGCTGGCCGCCTGGACCGAGGGTGCGGCGCGGCCCGGGACGACGGCGAGGCCGACGAAGGCGACGGCCGCGACGACCATCGACGGCACGAGAGAAGCCGGGATGCGGGAGCCGGCGCGTCGCGGGCGGGCGAAGTGCCGCGCGGCCAGGACGCACAGGGCTGCGATCGGAAGCTGAACGAGCACTGCGAAGGCGAGCGCTTCGACGAACCGTCCGCCGCCGGCGGTCACGGTGTTGAACCATGCGGTGACGAACAGGAGCGTGGCGGTCGCGACCCCGGCGATCATCGTGTCCCGGGATCCCGACCGGCACCGTTCGGCGACCATGACCATCCCGAGGACCGTGATCGCAGAGATCCCGAACCACACGACGTGGAGGTCGTCCCGTCCACGGGCGGCCGGGCGCCGCCGCGTCTCGCATGCTCCGACCGCGATGCCGTGGCCGCGGTTCGCGGTGGTGCGGTCCTCCACCGTGCACGCCGCTCGACGCCAGGTCCTACAGTGGCGGGCATGCCGCAGAGCCCGCTTCCTGGAGCCATCGCCCTCATCGGTGGGGGAGAGTGGCAGCCCGGGTGCTCGTTCGACGCCGACCTGCTGGCTGCATCCGGGACCGGCCGCGTGCTGGTGCTCCCGACCGCTGCCGCCTACGAGCATCCCGAACGATCGGTCCTCCGGGCGGCGGAGTGGTTCGGTCCGTTGGGCGGCCAGGTGGAAGGGCTGATGGTCCTCTCCCGGGCCGATGCCGAGGACCCCGCAGCGGCCGCTACGGTCGCCGGCGCCCGCTTCGTCTACCTGAACGGCAGCTCGCCGATGCATCTCCGCAGCGTCCTGAAGGACTCCGCGGTCTGGGAGGCGCTGGTGGCGGCGTGGCGGAGCGGAGCGGTGGTGGCCGCCTCCTCGGGTGCAGCCATGGCACTCACCGATCCGATGGTCGACGCCCGGGGTGGCGGCCTCACGCTCGGCTTGGGCCTGGTGCGCGACCTGGCCGTGGTGCCTCACTTCGGCAACGACCCCGAGGACGCGCACGGCCAGAAGATGCACCGGTCGGTCTTGCTCGCCCCACGCGGGACCCCGGTAGCCGGGGTGCCCGAGTGCACGGCTCTGATCCGCCGACCGGAGGGAACCTGGGAGTCGTCCGGGGAGGGCGAGGTCGCCGTATTCCTCGACGGGGCGCCCGCCGGACCAGGCTTGGCGGCGCTCCCCGCCTGATCGCCGGGGTGGCCACCTGATGTACGTTCCCCCCGCCTTCTCCGCCGACCGGGCGACGGTCGCTCGGTTGCTGGCCGACCCCGGAGCGGCGGACCTGGTGACGATGACGGCGGACGGCATGGTGGCGACCTACCTTCCCGTGCTCCACCAGCCCGGAACCAGCGGGCACGGGTCGTTGCTCGGCCACGTCGCCCGGGCCAACGACCAGTGGCGCACGCCGGTGGTCGGCGAGGCGTTGGTCATCGTGCACGGCCCCGACGCGTACGTGTCCCCGTCGTGGTACCCCTCGAAGGCGGAGCACGGTCGGGTGGTCCCCACGTGGGACTACCTGACCGCCCACGTCTACGGCGAGCTCGTGGTCCACGACGACTCCGACTGGACCGCCGCCCTGGTCCGACGGCTCACGGACATCCACGAGGCCGCGGGCCCGAGGCCCTGGTCGGTGGACGACGCACCTCCCGCCTACGTGGCCGCCCAGCTGCGGGCGATCGTCGGCATCGAGCTCGTGATCAACCGGGTGGAGGCCAAGGCGAAGTGGAGCCAGAACCGCCCCCCGGCAGACATCGAGGGGGTCGCCCGGGGGCTCGAGCGGACGGGTCACGCCGCCGCCGCCGCAGCGGTGCGGGCGACGGGCGGGGCCGCCGCCGGGCAGGCCGCCGCGCCGCCCGGTGGCCTCAGTCGGCCTCGGTGATCGTCACCGAGTGGATGGTGACGGTCTCCGACGGAGCGCCGGAACGGCTGCCGACGGCCTCGATGGCGGAGATGACCTCGGTGCCGCCCACGACCTTGCCGAACAGGGAGTAGCTCGGCGGCAGCGACACCCCGTCCCGCCCGCTCACGATGAAGAACTGGCTCCCGTTGGTGTTCGGTCCCGCATTGGCCATGGCCAACGACCCGATCTCGTACCGTCCCGGCGCCGGCAGCTCGTCATCGAAGCGGTAACCGGGGCCTCCACGCCCCGTCCCCTCCGGGTCGCCACCCTGGAGCATGAAGCCGGGGATGATCCGGTGGAAGACGATGCCGTCGTAGTAGTGCCACCGCGCCAGGAACACGAAGTTGTTGACCGTCTTGGGCGCCGCGATCGGGTCGAGGGCGACGGTCATGTTCCCCTTGGAGGTCTCCATCACCGCCGTGTACCGCTTGGCCGGGTCGACGATCATCGGCGGCGGACCGTCGAAGCGCTGGGTCTTGGGGCTCGATCCGTCGGCGGCGGGGATCTGGGGTGACATGGGGCTCCTTCGGTGGTGGTGAGTCGGGGGGTGCTCGGGTCAGGACGGATGGGGGTCCGGGTCGGTCGGGTCGGTCGGGTCGGGCCGGTGGTCCGGGCCCCGGGGCGACCGGCGGGATCCCCCGGTCAGGACTCGGAGATGGTGACCGAGATCATCCGGTGGAGGACCTTCGGTGTCCCGGTGCTGCTCGAGGCGGGAGCGCCGTCGGCGTTGATCTTCTCGATGACGTTCATCCCGGAGGTGACCTGGCCGAACAGCGAGTAGTTGGGGGCCAGGTTCTCGCCTTCCGGCCCGGCCACGATGAAGAACTGGCTCCCGTTGGTGTTCGGCCCGGAGTTGGCCATGGCGACCGACCCCAACGGGTACTGCGGCGTGGCCGGCTTCGGGAGCTCGTCGGCGAACTCGTAGCCGGGTCCCCCGGTCCCCGTCCCGGTGGGGTCGCCGGTCTGGTCCATGAAGGTCTGGATGACGCGGTGGAAGATGATGCAGTCGTAGAAGTGGTGCTCGGCCAGGAAGACGAAGTTGTTGACGGTCTTCGGGGCCTGCTTGGCGTCCAGGGTGATGGTGAACGGGCCCACGTCCGTGGTGACCGTGGCCGTGTAGGTCTTCGCCGTGTCGATGGTCATGGGCGGGGGCGCCGGGTAGGACGGCTTGTTGAGCGTGGCGGTGAAGCTGGTCGGGCAGTCGGCGGAGGTGGTGATGGCGCTCGGGTTGGTGTCGCCCGAGCCTCCCTTGGGGGCGGGCGTCGTCGTGGTCGACGAGGCCGAGGTGGTCGAGGTGGACGAGGTGGCCGTGTTCTTCTTCGACGAGCCTCCCGACAGCGCCACCGAGATGCCGACCACCACCGCCACCACCACGACCACGGCGGCCACCCGCTTCAGCAGCCGGTTGCGCTTCTGGGACTTCTGCTCCGCTTCGAGCCGCGCCTGACGGGCGGCCTTCTGCCGTTGACGCTTCTCGGTGGACACGGTCCAACAGGGTAGTCGCTCCGACGGCGGTAGCCTGAGCGGCCATGTCCCTCCTGGTACAGAAATTCGGCGGGACCTCGGTGGCCGATGCCGACCGGATCCGGGCGGTGGCCGACCACGTGGCCAGGAGCCGGCGCGCCGGCGACCAGGTGGTGGCGGTGGTCAGTGCCATGGGGAAGACGACCGACCAGCTGGTCCGCCTCGCCGACGACGTCAGCGCCACCCAGCCCCGTCGGGAGGTGGACATGCTGCTCAGCGCGGGCGAGCGGATCACCATGGCGTTGCTGTGCATGGCGCTGGCCGACCTCGGGGTGGAGGCCGTGTCGTTCACCGGGAGCCAGGCGGGCATCATCACCGACACGGTCCATACCCGGGCCAAGATCGTCGAGATCCGGGCCGAGCGCCTCCGCGAGACGCTCGCCGCCGGTGCGGTCCCGGTGGTGGCCGGCTTCCAGGGAATGTCCACCGCCCGTGACGTGACGACCCTGGGCCGCGGGGGTTCGGACACCACTGCGGTGGCGCTGGCCGCCGCCCTCGGTGCCGACGCCTGCGAGATCTACACGGACGTGACCGGTGTGTTCAGCACCGACCCCCGGATCGTCCCCGAAGCCCGCAAGCTGGCGAAGGTCAGCTACGAGGAGATGCTCGAGATCGCCGCCACCGGGGGCCGGGTGCTCGCACTGCGTTCGGTGGAGTTCGCCCGGAACCACCACGTGCCACTGCAGGTCCGTTCGAGCTTCACCTGGGAGCCCGGCACCCTGATCGACGAGGAGGACACCACCATGGAGCAGGCCGTCGTGACCGCCATCACCCACGACGCGTCGGAGGCGAAGGTGACCGTGCTGGGCGTGCCCGACCAACCGGGTCTCGCCGCCCGGCTCTTCCGGGGCCTCGCCGACCGGAACGTCTCGGTGGACATGATCGTCCAGAACACCTCCACCACCGGGCGCACCGACATCTCGTTCACCGTTCCCGGGTACGACCTGGCGGTGAGCACCGAGGTGGCGGAGGCCCTGGTGCCGGTGATGGGGGCGTCCGGTGTGGAGACGGACAGTGATGTCGCCAGGGTGTCGCTGGTCGGGGCCGGGATGAAGACCCATCCGGGCGTCACCGCCCTCACCTTCGAGACGCTGGCCGGCGAGGGCGTCAACATCGAGATGATCTCGACCTCGTCCATCCGGATCTCGTGCATGGTGCGTGCCGGCGATGCGGAGCGGGCCGTCCGCGCCCTGCACGCCGCGTTCGAGCTGGGGTGATGGTTCGTGGCGGTCCGGGGCCGACCCGTAGGATGGGGGGATGCGAGTCGCAGTCGTAGGGGCAACCGGCCAGGTGGGCACTGTGATGCGCACCCTGCTCGACGAGCGCGACTTCCCGCTGGACGAACTCCGTCTCTTCGCCTCCGCCCGCTCGGCGGGCAAGCGCCTCGAGTTCCGGGGTACCGACGTGGTCGTGGAGGACGCGGCGACCGCTGACCTCTCGGGACTGGACCTCGCCCTGTTCTCCAGCGGGGCCGGTGCCTCCCGCGAGCTGGCCCCGCGGTTCGCCGGCGCCGGCGCCCTGGTGATCGACAACTCCTCGGCCTGGCGGATGGACCCTGAGGTCCCCTTGGTGGTGCCGGAGGTCAACGCCCACGCCCTGGCCTCGATGCCGAAGGGGATCATCGCCAATCCCAACTGCACGACGATGGTGGCGATGCCGGTACTGCAGCCGCTCCATGCCGAGGCCGGGCTCGTCTCCCTGGTCGCTTCCACCTACCAGGCGGTGTCGGGGGCAGGGCTGGCCGGGGTCGCGGAGCTCGGTGACCAGCTCCGTGCCACCGTGGATGGTGCCACCGCGCTCACGTTCGACGGGACGGCCGTCTCCTTCCCGGCCGCGTCGGTGTTCCCCGGGCCGATCGCCCACAACGTGCTCTCGATCGCAGGCACCCTGGTGGAGGACGGCTCGGGCGAGACGAACGAGGAGCAGAAGTTCCGGGACGAGAGCCGGAAGATCCTCGGCATCCCCGAGCTCGCCGTCACCTGCACCTGCGTGCGGGTCCCCGTCTTCACCGGGCACTCGCTGGCGATCGTGGCCGGGTTCGAACGCGCCATCACGCCCGGACGGGCCACCGAGCTGCTCGCCGGCGCCCCGGGGGTGCAGCTGGACGGGATGCCGACTCCGCTCCGGGCGGCGGGGATCGACCCGAGCCTGGTCGGTCGGATCCGCCGGTCCGGTGCAGACGGTCGCGGCCTGGCCCTGTTCGTCAGCGGGGACAACCTCCGCAAGGGCGCTGCGCTCAACGCCGTCCAGATCGCCGAGGAGCTGGTGGCGTCGGGAAGAGTGGCCTGAACGGGGTCAGCCGTCCTCCGGGCGCCGGTCCCGCCTCACCGCCGGCGGGCGCGCCGCGGGTGTCGGCGCTCCCGTCAGGTGGCCATCTCGGCCAGGGTGGAGGCCCGGCGGGCCAGGTTGACCGCGTGGTCGCCGAAGCGCTCGTAGAACCGGGCGATCATGGCGAGCTCCACCGCCACCGGCAGGGGCATGGTCCCGGCCACCACCTCGACGGTGAGGCTCACGTGGAGATCGTCCATCTCGTCGTCGAGATCGTCGACGAGGTCGGCCCCGGTGACGGAGCGATCGCCGTAGGCGTCGGCGGTCGCCCTCCACATGTGGACGGCCACCTCGCCCATCCGCTCGACCAACCCCCGGCTGCGGGCGGACAGCTCGGCGCCCAGGCCGCGGGCGGCCCGCCGGGCGACGTGCTCGGCCAGGTCACCGTTGCGCTCGAGGTCCGGAAGCATCCGGAGCACCGTCACCAGGAAACACACGTCGTTCGGTCCGCTCGCCTCGCCGGCGAGCAGCTGCTCCATGGTCAGCTGGTCGATCTCGCGGTACAGCGAGTCCACCACTTCGTCGCGGTCCGCCAACCGCTTGGCCTCCTCGCGGTCCCCGGCCAGCAGCGCATGGGTCGCACCCGAGACGTGCTCGCCGACCATGGCGAAGAGCTCGAGCACCTTCCGGTCGATCTGCCTGAGGGGTTCGTCCACCGCGCCACCGTACCCCGGTGACCCGACCAGGGGACTGTCGGACGGAGCCGGTCGGTCAGAGAGCCGGTCGGTCAGAGAGCCGGGTCGGTCCCGTCGTGCGCATGTCCGCACCGACCCCCGCTCGGGCCGGGGGCGGCGATCACGGTCGGGACGGCGGGAGATCGGGGACCGGACGGTCGCCAGCACCCGCGACGCCGACGATGATGCGCGGTCCCGACGTCCAGGACAAGTAGCGCCAGGACCAATTCACGAGCACGGTGAGCTTGTTCCGGAACCCCACCAGGTAGACGAGGTGCAGGATCAGCCACGCCAACCACCCCGCCGTTCCCCGGATCGTCCACCCGTTCGGAAGCTCCGCGATCGCCGCCCGCCGCCCGATGGTGGCCATGATCCCCTTGTCGTGGTACCGGAACGGTCGCGGTGGTTGGCCCGCGACCCGGTCGAGGACCTGGGTGGCGGCGTGGCGGCCGGATTGGATGGCCACCTGCGCGAGCTGCGGACAGACGACCCCCGGTCGTTCCGGTCCCCACGGTACGGCGGCGGCGTCGCCGACGGCGTAGGCGCGTTCGTGGCCGGGGAGGGCGAGGTCTACCCCCACCGCGAGCCGTCCCCCGGTCACGGTCGGGGTGCCGATCACCGAGGCGAGCGTCCCGGTGACGGTCACGCCGCCGGCCCAGATGACGGTGTGGGTGGCGATGCGGGATCCGTCGTCGAGCTCGACGCAGGACCCGTCCACGCGCCGCACGCGTCGACCGAGCAACAGTTCGACCGATCGCCGTCCGAGGGCGCGTGCCGCGTACGACGCCCCGGAGGTGCCGAACGGGGTGAGCAGCCGATCGAGGCCGTCGACCAGGATGACCCGGGCCGCGGGCCGGTCGAAGCCGAACCCGTCGCGGCGGACCGCGACGTCGAGCAGTTCGGCGAGGGCCCCGGACACCTCGACCCCGGTCGGTCCCCCGCCGACCACGACGAAGGTCAGGGCGCCGGCGTCGATCAGCTCCGGATGGGCATCGACCTGCTCGAGCCGGCGGAGGAGGTGGTCGCGCAGGGTCCGGGCGTCCGCCACCGTGTAGAGGGGGAACGACCACTGCTCGGCCCCGGGGATCCCGAAGTAGGCGGCCGTCGCTCCGCTGGCGATGATCAGCGAGTCGAACGCGAGGCGTCCGTCGTCGAGGAGCACCGCGCCCGCTTGCCAGTCCACGCCGGTGACGGCGGCGTTGCGGAAGGTGACCGTGCGGCTGCGGCCGAACACCGCCCGGATCGGATAGGCGACGTCACCGGGGTCGAGGCCGGCCGTGGCCACCTCGTACAGGAGGGGTTGGAAGGTGTGGAAGTTCCGCTGGTCGACCAGGGTGACCTCGACCGGGCCGCCGGCCAGGGCCCGTGCCGCGGCGAGCCCCCCGAACCCCGCCCCGACCACCACCACCCGGTGAGGGTTGCCGTGCCCTGCTCCCGGCGCGTGTGCGGATCCCGGTCGCGCGTGAGGGGTCCCCGGGTCGGCGGTCCCGGCGGCGGTCGTCATGGGGCCATCAGACCACACCTCATCGGCGCCGGCGACGGGCACCGATGTCGCGACCGTCCCGTATGGTGCGGTCCACCGGCGGCCTCCACCCCGTCGGTACGCTGATCTACATCTGGTGGGCACTGGGATCTGCGCTGCACGGGCGTCTGCGCAGCTCGGGGTTCCGGCACCGGCCGGTCTCCCGACGGACAGGCGAGCGTGCAGCACCACGCACGACCACGCAAGGAGCACCGAGTTGTGATCACCGGATTCGCCATCGGTCTTGCCGCCGGCCTGTTGGTGGCGGCCGTCGTCGGCGTGCTGGCGAGGACCGGAGCGGCAGCGGCGGAGTGGTCCGCCCGGGACCGGCTCGACGATGCCGCCCGACAACGCACCGCCCTCATCTCCGAGGTCGCCGCGCTCCGCAACGAGATCGGCGATCAGCAGGCCCGGATCGTCGGGCACCGAGAGGAGGTCGTCCGGCTCAACGCCGAGGTCGACCATCTCCGCCAGGGCTCAGAGGAACGTGCCGCGGTGGTCGCCGAGACGGGCCGCCAGCTGGCCGGTGAGTTCGCCCGGCTGTCCTCCGAGGCGTTGACGCGGAACAACGATCAGTTCCTGCAGCTGGCGGAGACCAGGTTGCGGGAGACGGGCCAGGCGGCGGCGGGCGACCTGTCTCAGCGTCAGCAGGCCATCGAGCAGCTGTTGCGGCCGATCGGGGAGCAGCTCGGCAGGTACGACGAGGGGATGCGGCGGCTCGAGGTGGAGCGACAGCGCGCCTATTCGACGTTGACCGAGCAGATGCGCCATCTGTCGACCTCGCATGCCCGGCTCCAGAAGGAGACCGGCAACCTGGTCAAAGCGCTCCGGGCCCCCCAGTCACGGGGGCAGTGGGGCGAGCTCCAGCTGCGTCGGGTGGTGGAGATGGCTGGCATGCTCGAGCACTGCGACTTCGACGAGCAGGTGACCGCGGACGATGATACGGGCCGGATGCGGCCCGACATGGTGGTCCACCTCCCCGGCGGGAAGAACGTCGTCGTCGATGCCAAGGTCCCGATGCAGGCCTTTCTGGAGGCGAACGAGGCCGACGACGAGTCCGAGCGCCGCGCGCACCTGGCGGTCCACGGGCGTCAGCTGAAGGCGCACGTCGACCAGCTGGCGAAGAAGGAGTACTGGAAGCGGGTCGACCCGTCCCCCGAGTTCGTCGTCGCCTTCGTCCCCGGCGATCCGCTCCTCACGGCGGCTCTGGAGCACGAGCCGGGATTGATGGAGCACGCGGTGGCGAACCACGTGCTGCTCGCCACGCCGACCTCCCTCATCGCCCTGCTCCGGGCCGTCGCCTACGGCTGGCAGCAGGACGCGCTGGCAGACAACGCCCGCGCCGTCCAACAGCTCGGCGCCGAGCTCTATCACCGGTTGGCGGTGCTCGGGGAGCACGTCGCCGGGGTCGGCAAGGGTCTCGACGGTGCGGTCGCCGCCTACAACCGGGCGGTCGGGTCGTTCGAGGGAAGGGTGCTGGTGACGGCGCGCCGGTTCACCGAGATGGGAGTGGTCGGGACGGGGGAACGGGAGCTGGCCCAACCCCCTCCGGTCGATCGGACCACCCGGAGGATGCAACCGTCCGTCGAGGCGGCCGCCGGGCGCCCGATCCATGCGGGGAGCGGACCCGGACCGGCGCTCCCCTCGCGGGACGAGCAGCGGTGAGCCTGCGGGTCGAAAGCGTCCGCTTCGGGCGGGACGCCGCCTGCACCCTGCGCGACCGGATCGCAGCGGCCCAGGCTGAGGACCCGCTGGCGCCGGTCACCGTGGTCGTCCCGCGGAACGTGACGGGCCTCGGAGTGCGCCGGCTCCTCGCCTCGGGCGACCTGGGCCCGGCCCCTTCGGCCGACCGGGTCGGGGTGTGCAACGTGCGGTTCACCACCGTCGCCCGCCTCGCCGAAGAGATCGCTTCGTCCGACCTGGCCGCCGATCCGCTCCTACCGGCTACGCCGGCCGTGCTCCATGGGGTGGCCCGCAGGGTCCTGGACCAGCTCCCGGGCGGCCTCCTGACCTCGGTGCGGGAGCATCCGGGCACGGTGCGGGCACTGGGCGCCGCTCACCGTGATCTGGCCGGAATCCAGCAGGCCACCCGTCGGCGCCTGGCACGCAGCGGCGCGCTTGCCGGCGAGGTCGTCGAGGCGGTGGAAGCGATGGAAGCGCTCCTGTCGCCGGGCTGGTCCGACGAGGGGGAGCGCATCTCCCGGGCGATCGCGGTGCTGAACGGGGCGGGGACCGATGGGGCGGGGACCGATGGGGCGGACAACGACGGGCCGGGGACTCGGACCGGGACCGACGCTCCGACGGACGGGAAACCGGACCGTTCGCCGGTGATCGTCTACCTTCCCCATCGGCTGTCGCGCCACGACGAGCAGTTCATCGAGGCGCTCGCCTCGGTCCGGCCGGTGAGCATCCTCGTCGGGACGACCGGGGACCGGATCGCCGACGCGACCGCGCGGGCGACCGTTGCCCGCCTCGGTCCGTCCGAGCCCGCAGTCGATGGCGACGACCGGCGGGGTGGTCCGTACCGGACCACGCTCGGGACAGATGTTCTGAGCGCGCCCAACGCGGACGCGGAGATCCGGGCCGTCCTCCGGCTCGTCATGGAGCGCCGTCGGGCTGGGACCCGGTTCGAGCGCATCGCGGTGGCCCACGCCGGGGTCGGCCCCTACCCGCGGCTGGTCACCGAGTCGCTGGAGGCTGCCGGGATCCCGTTCAGCGGAGTGGCCCAGCATGAGCTGGCCTCCACGATGCCCGCTCGGATCCTCCTCGGCCTGTTGGACCTGTACGAGCGGGGTTGGAGGCGGGACGAGGTGGTGGCATGGTGCGCCGCGGGTCCGGTGCTGGGTACCGACGGGCACCCGGTCCCCGCTACGGACTGGGACCTGCTGTCGCGGGAGGCCGGAGTCACCGCCGGCGCCCCGGTCTGGCGATCGCGGCTGGTCGCCCTCCGGGAGGCATGGACCGTGTCGGAGACGTCACCGCCGGCGCACGCCGCCGCTCCCGCCGGGCCACTTCCCCGCACCGGGAGATCGGGGCAGTCCCAGGGGGAGCCGGCGCACCCCCGCGAGAGCCACGAGCTCCTGACCGGTCTGGTCGGGTTCTTCGACGAGCTGACCGGGTGGTTCGCCGACCCCCCCCGCACCTGGGCCGGCTGGGCCGCCTGGGCGGTGGCGGTCCTCGACCGGTACCTGGGACGGCCGTCCCGCCGCCACGACCCCTGGCCCTCCCGTGAAGAGGAGGCGCTCGACGCGGTCCGCACCGCGGTCGAGTCGCTCGCGGTCCTCGACCGGTTCGGTGGTCCGGTGGACCGGATGCGGTTCCGGCAGGCGCTCGATCTCGAGCTGGGCGCGCCCGCTCCCCAGACGACCCGTTTCGGGACCGGGGTGTTCGTCGGTCCGGTCGGCATGCTGGTCGGCCTCGACTTCGACGTGGTCTTCGTGGTCGGGATGGTCGACGGGGCGTATCCGCGGCGCGAACACGACGACCCGTTGCTCTCCGACGAGGCGCGGATGGCCGCGGGTCCTGAGCTGCCGCTCAGCGGGACCGCCAGCCAGGACGCATGGCGCGACTACCTGGCCGCCCTGGCCACTGCTCCCGAGCGCGTCCTCACCTACGCGCGGGGTGACCAGCGTCAGGGGGGAGAGCAGCGTCCCGCACGGTGGCTCCTCGACACCTTGTCCGCGATCGCCGGAGGGGATCGGCGTTTGTCCAGCCGCGACGTGGAGGAGCTCCCGCCCCGGGACGGTTACCGTCGTCTCCCGTCGTTCACGTCGGTCGTCCGATCGGACGGCGAGCCGATGTCCCTGGGAGACAGGGACCTCCGAACCCTGCTCCGCTGGAGCGACGCAGGTGGTGCTCCGTCGTCGTGCTGGCTGACCGAGGAGGACGCCCGGCTCCGGACCGGCCTCGTGGTGCAACGGGAGCGCCGCCGGAGGGGCCTCACCCGCTTCGACGGGAGGGCGGGCGCCCGGTCGATCTCGTCGGCGAGCCCTACGGCCGGGTCGACGCCGGCGCTCTCCCCGACGAGCCTCGAGCGGTACGCCGCGTGCCCGCGCCAGTACCTGATGGAGCGGATCCTGCGGGTCGACGTTCCAGACCGGCCCGAGGACGTGCTGGCGATCCAGCCGCGTGAACAGGGGCAGCTGGTCCACGCCGTCCTCCAGCAGTTCCTCGAGGACCAGGTCGCACTCCCACGTGCGCAACGGATCCGGCCCGGCACGGCCTGGTCCGACGAGGACCACGAACGCCTCGACGCCGTCGCCGATCAGATGTTCGGTCGCTACGAGGCACTCGGACTGGTGGGTCGCCCGGTCACCTGGGAGCTCGACCGGGCCACCATCCGCGCCGACCTGCACCGGTTCCTCCGCGAGGACGACGCCTACCGCGCAGCGGGCGGGTGGGTCCCCGAGCGCGTCGAGTGGGCGTTCGGTGACGGTGACCGTCCAGGGGTGGAGCTTGTTCGACCCGATGGTCGGCCGGTGGCCTTCAAAGGGGTCGTCGACCGGGTCGATCGGCGGGTCGACGGCGGTCTGTCCGTGATCGACTACAAGACGGGGAGCTCGGCCGCGTACCGCTCGGTCCCGACGGATCCTCTCTCCCGCGGTGGCACCCTCCAACTGCCCGTCTACGGGTTGGCGGCGTGGTCGTCCGTTGCCGACGGGTTGGAGCAGGAGAGGGACACCGTTCCCCTCGGCCCGCCCCCCGCCGAACGGACTGCCGCGCCCCCGTCGTCCGCCGCTCCCGCCGAAGGCAGCCCGTCCACCGGGCGCACCCAGGGCACCTCGGACGGGTTCAGCGTCCCGGTGGAGGTCGGATACTGGTTCGCGAGCAGCCGTGGAGAGTTCCGGCGGATCAGCTATCCCCTCGACGGGTCGGTGGTCGGACGCCTCGGCGAGGTGGTGGGCGTCCTCGCCGGCGGCATCGAGGCGGGCCTGTTTCCGGCCCGGCCGGGCGAGGGTCGGGCGCACTGCCGGCGATGTGGTTTCGAGGCGCTGTGCCCCGGGGACCGGGAGGGGGCGTGGTCCAGGGTCCGGGAGGACGCCGATCTCCGGGCCTACGTGGCATTGACCGAAGGAGCCGAAGGAGCCGAAGGAGCCGAAGGATGAGTACCGGAGCTCCTGCGGCGGGGGACGGCGAGGCCCGGGTCGCCATCGGCACCGGTCTCGATGTCACCTACTTCGTCGAAGCCGGTGCGGGCACCGGGAAGACCACAGCCCTGGTGGGCCGCATCGTGGAGCTGGTGTGCACGGGCGGTGCATCCCTGGGGGAGATCGCCGCCATCACCTTCACGGAGGCAGCGGCCGCCGAGCTCCGCGACCGGGTGCGCGAGGCGCTCGAGCGGACTGCCGACGGGGACGGGGCAACGGACGGGCAACGTTCAAGAGACCCGGGCGCCTCCTCCGGGGGCCCGGACGGCGGTGAGAGGAGTCGCCGGGCGGCGGCGGCGATCGAGGAGATCGATGCGGCTGCGATCGGTACCCTGCACGGGTTCGCCCGACGCATCCTGGGCTCGTACCCACTCGAGGCCGGGCTCCCACCCCTCTTCGGCGTCCTCGACCCCGCCCGTTCGGCGGTGGCGTTCGACGAGCGGTGGAACCGGTTCGTCGACGAGCTGGTCGAATCGCCGGCCCTCCGGGAGCCGTTGCGCCGACTCCTCGTCTGCGGGGTCCGGATCGACTACCTGCGGTCGGTCGCCGAGCAGTACAACGACAACTGGGACCTTCTGATCCCAGCAACTCCGGAGCCGCCCGAGAGCGGGCCGATCGACGCGTCACCGGTGGTCGCTCTGCTCGATGCGGCCTGCGCAGCCGGCGCGGCATGCAGGGTATCCGACGACCTGCTCGCCGTCCACATCGAGAAGCTGCGCGCCGTCGCCGACGGCCTGCGGAACGCCGGATCGGAGCTCGACACGCTCCGGCAGCTGGTGGAGGCACCTGCGATCGCCTCGAAGCGGGGACGAGCTGCCAACTGGAGCTGCCCGGTGGCGGACGTGCGAGCGCTGCTGGCCGATGCCGAGTCCGCTCGTCGGTCCCTTGTGGACGCGGTGGGGAGGACGGCCCTCCGTCGGGTCACGGCGGAGATCAGGGCGTTGACCCTGCGGGGAGCAGACGAGCGGCGCAGGGCCGGGGTGGTGGAGTTCCACGACCTGCTGGTCCGGGCACTCGAACTGGTTCGCACCGATGCCGCGGTCCGGGTCGCGTTGCACCGTCGCTACCGCTACCTGCTCATCGACGAGTTCCAGGACACCGATCCCATCCAGGCGGAGCTTGCCGTCCGCATTGCCGACGGCTCCACCGACCCCGGTCCCGGGGAGATGCCCTGGATCGAGCTCGGTGCCCCATCCGGACGGCTGTTCTTCGTCGGCGATCCCAAGCAGTCGATCTACCGGTTCCGTCGGGCCGACATCGCCCAGTTCCTGGCCGTCCGCCATCGTCACCGGGCCGGGCGGCTCTCGTTGACCGCCAACTTCCGATCGGTGCCGGGGGTCGTCGCATGGGTCAACCACGTGTTCGGCGAGCTGTTGGGCGACGGCGAGGAGGGCGTCCAGCCGGCGTACAAGGCGCTCGAGGCGCGCCGTCCCGCCCAGCCCACTCCTGCGGGTGGTGCTGACGACGCACCGGGGGGCGATCCGCCGGCACCCGTCGTGCTTCTCGGTGGCCCACTGACCGCCCGTTCGGCCGCCGACATCCGCGCCGCCGAGGCGTCCGAGGTCGCCGACACCATCGTCGGAGTGGTGGCGGAACGTTGGCCCGTAGGCACGACCGGGCGACCCGCCCGGCTGTCGGACATCGCCATCCTCCTGCCGACCCGTACCGGCCTGCCCGCCTTGCAGAGCGCGCTGGACGACGCCGGGATCGCCTACCGTCTGGAGTCGAGCTCGCTCGTCTACGAGAGCCCGGAGATCGTCGAGCTGGTGTCCGTGCTCCGGGCGATCGACGACCCGGGCGACCAGGTGGCGATCGTGGCGGCGCTGCGCAGCGCCTCCCTCGGATGCGGCGACGACGACCTCGTCGCATACCGCGCCGCCGGCGGGCGGTGGGACTATCGCCAGGTCCCGCCAGGCTCCCTTCCGGCCGACCACCCGGTGGTGGCGGGTCTCGCGTGGCTCCACCGGTTCCACCGGCAACGCTGGTGGCAGGAGGTGAGCAGCCTCGTCGAGGCCGTCCTGGAAGAGGGGCGGTTCCTGGAACTCGGCATCGACCGTCGCCGGACGCGTGACATCTGGCGCCGGCTGCGGTTCGTCGTCGACCAGGCCCGAGTGTTCGCCGACACCTCGGGCGGTGGTCTCGGGGCCTATCTCGCCTGGGTGGAGCTGCAACGCAGCGAGCGAGCGCGGATGACCGAGGTGGTACTGCCCGAGGCGGACGACGACGCGGTCCGGGTCATGACGGTGCACGGTGCCAAGGGGCTCGAATTCCCGATCGCCATTCTGGCCGGGCTCGGCCGCGAGTCGAGGCGACCGAGCGGCCCGCAGGTGCTTTGGGGGGCCGCCGGGCCCGAGGCCAAGATCCCCGGCGGGCTCGTCACGGCGGGATACGCCGACCTGGCTGCCCGGGAGGAGCGCATGGACCGGGCACAAGAACTGCGGCTCCTCTACGTGGCGGCGACCCGGGCACGCGACCACCTTGTCGTGAGCCTCCACCACAAGGAGGGGAGCGACTGCCACGCCAGCCGGCTGCTCCCCATCTGCGATTCGGCTCCGGACCTCGCCCGGAGGATCGCTCGCCGGGAGGCGGGTGCAGGCCAGTCGGACGGCACCGCCCCCCCGGGGTCATCAGGAGTCCCCCGAGAGGCGCACGGCCGGGGCCGGTCATCCGACGACGGGGAGCATACCGGCGTCGATGGTGACCTCGCTGAACGGCGACGCTGGATCGCGGAGCGCGATCAGCTCACCGGTCCCGGATCGAGGCCGCGTACGCTGGCGGCCACCACGGTGGCGGCGCTCGCCAGCGCGCACGCCGAGCGCTCCGACCCAGACGGCTCCGGTACCGATCCAGACAGCTCCGGTGCGGACCCGGGCCCCGACACCGACACCGACACCGACAGCGGTGTCGACGTGGACCTCCCGTCGTGGCGCCGGGGCCGCGCCGGGACGGCGATGGGCCGCGCTGTCCACGGAGTGCTCCAGACCGTCGACCTGGCGACCGGAGCGGGTCTCGACGCGCTGGCGGCCATCCAGGCGGTGGCCGAAGCGGTCCACGGCCGCAGCGCGGAGATCGCCGGCCGGGCACGTGCCGCGCTCGGCGCCGACGTCGTCCGGGAAGCCGTGTCCGGCGGTCGGTACTGGAAGGAGCTTTATGTCGGCGCCCCGGTGACTGGTTCCCCCGACGGGCCCGTGGTCGAAGGTTTCGTCGACCTGCTGGTCGAGACCTCTTCCGGGTACGTGGTGGTCGACTACAAGACCGACGAGATCACGACGCTGGCACAGCTCGACCGGGCGATGGACCGGTACCGGCTCCAGGGCGCCACCTACGCCCTGGCGGTCGAGCGAGCCCTGGGACGACCCGTCGTTCGCTGCGTGTTCGTGTTCGTCGGCGTGACCGGTACGTCGGTGGCCGTCGAACGCGAGGTGATCGGTCTCCGCGAGGCGATGGACGAGGTCGAGGCCCTGGTCTCAGCGGGGCCCGCTCCGGTGGCGTCCTCCGCTGACGTGAGCGGCACCGGCGCTCGGTCCGGCCGGGTGTCCCCGTCAGCCGGATAGCATGGGGTCCTCAGCGGTTGGGTCGGCTCGTTCGTCGCGTTCGTGGGACCGGGAGGGGTAGCCCGTCCGCTGCGGTCGTGGTTGCGAAGAGTCTTCACAGAATGGCCATCCGCTGTTCATCTCTTCGCCGTAGAAAGGGTGCCGCAGGCGATCACTACAGCACGACTGCACGGGATGGAGGGTCGTGATGGCCCGACGACTCCTGTTCTCAGGTCCGGCACAGCCCCTCCTCAGCGTTCGTTGAGCTTGGCGGGTGATACTGGACCGGACAGGGGAGACACCACCGGTCAGATCGCCCCCGCTGGATGGCGGAGGCTCGGATACGAAGGAGCACGCGCGTGAGGATTCTGGTACTCGGAGGAGACGGTTACCTGGGCTGGCCGACCGCCCTCTACCTCTCCCGGCGGGGCCACCAGGTCGGTGTGGTCGACAACGGCGTCCGGCGCCAGTACGACGTGGAGATGGGCGTCGACAGCCTGGTGCCCATCGCCAGCTTCGGCCAGCGCGTCGATCGTTGGAAAGACGTGTCCGGCCTCACGCTCGACCGGTTCGAAGGCGATCTCACCGATCCCACGTTCGTGTCCGAGACCCTCGCTTCCTTCGAGCCGGACGCGGTGGTCCACTTCGCCGAGCAGCGGTCGGCTCCCTACTCGATGATCGACCGCGAGCACGCGGTGTACACCCAGGTCAACAACGTCGTCGGCACGCTCAACCTGCTGTATGCGATTGCAGAGCAGAACCGGGAGATCCACCTGGTGAAGCTGGGCACGATGGGTGAGTACGGCACGCCGAACATCGACATCGAAGAGGGCTACATCGAGGTCACCCACCGGGGTCGCACTGACGTCCTGCCGTACCCAAAGCAGCCGGGCTCCTTTTACCACCTGTCCAAGGTGCACGACAGCCACAACATCATGTTCGCCTGCCGCATCTGGGGCCTCCGGGCGACCGACCTCAACCAGGGGATCGTCTACGGCCACGACACCGAGGAGACGGTGCTCCATCCGGAGCTCGCCACCCGGTTCGACTACGACGGCGTGTTCGGGACCGTCCTCAACCGGTTCTGCGTGCAGGCGGTGACCGGCCACCCGCTGACCGTCTACGGGAGCGGTGGCCAGACCAGGGGCATGCTCAACATCCTCGACACCCTGGCCTGCGTCGAGTTGGCCCTGGAGCACCCGGCCGATCCCGGCGAATTCCGGGTGTTCAACCAGTTCACCGAGTCCTTCTCGGTAGCCGAGATGGCCGAGATGGTCAGGGCCGAGTTCAACGGCGACGCCACCATCGACCACCTTCCGATGCCGCGCGTGGAGAAAGAGGAGCACTACTACCGGGCAGCGCACACCAAGTTCCTCGACCTGGGGCTCAACCCCCACCTGCTCACCCGGAGCGTCATCCAGTCGATCCTGGCGGTGGCGGAGGCCCACAAGGACCGGGTGGACCCCGGGGCGATCCTCCCGACCGTGGAGTGGCGGAGCACCGCCAGCACGCTGGTGACCGCTGACGGTGCGGACGGCAACGGCCCGTCGTTCACCGTCGCCGACGTCCCGACCGGCGTTTCGTCCGGCGGCTCCTGATCTCGCCGGGGACGTTCTGATCGAGCCGCTGGCCGGGCGGCCCGGACGACTGCGACGACCTTCCGGATCGCTCTCCGGGGACCCCGGCGGCTCCGGGTCAACCAGGGATCGGACAGGCTGGTCCCGACGCCGCTGCCACCACGGTGGTTCCTGCCGAACCCTCCAAGAGCGCGGCGGCACGGTCGAGCCGGCCGATCATGGCGGTCTTGCCGGTCGCCTCCACGAACTGGCAGGCGGCTTCCACCTTCGGACCCATCGAGCCGGGGGCGAAGGTCTCGGCCCGCAGCTCGGCGGCGGTCGCCCGGCGGATCGGCCGCGCCTCATCGGTTCCGTAGCCGTGCTGCACGGCGTCCACGTCGGTCAACAAAAGGAGCGCATCGGCCCCGAGGTGCCGCGCTAGCAGCGACGCGGTCAGGTCCTTGTCGACGACGGCTTCCACCCCGCGGAGCCGCCCATCGTCGTCCCGCCGGACGGGGACGCCGCCGCCTCCCGCACAGACGACCACGGCGCCGTCGGCCACCAGGGTCCTGATCGTCGGGAGCTCGACCAGGGCGAGCGGCTCGGGAGACGCCACGACCCGCCGCCACGAGCCCCCGTCGGGTCGGATCGTCCAGCCGCGCGTGCTGACCAGCCGGTCGGCTTCCTTCTTGTCGTAGACGGGTCCCACGAACTTCGTCGGGAGGGCGAAGGCCGGATCATCCGCTGCCACCAGTGTCTGGCAGACCAGGCTGACCACCTGCTGTCCGGGGATTGCGTTCCCGAGCGCCTGGAGCAGGAAGTAGCCGATCATCCCCTGGGTCTGTGCCACCAGCACGTCGAACGGGTAGGGGTGAGGGAGGGAGGGATCCCGGGCGCTCTCCAACGCCAGCAGGCCGACCTGGGGACCGTTGCCATGCGTCACCACCAGGTCGTGGGGGCCGGCCAGAGGGGCGAGGGCATCCACCGCTGCAGCCACGTGCGCCTCCTGGATCTCGGCCAGTGGCGTCTCTCCTCGTTCGAGGAGGGCGTTGCCACCCAGGGCCACCACCACCAGCATGTCAGTCGCCGACCGTGGTCACCATGAGGGCCTTGATGGTGTGCAGCCGGTTCTCGGCCTGGTCGAAGACGATCGACGCCGGCGACTCGAAGACCTCGTCGGTGACTTCCAGGGCGTTGAGACCCCACTGTTCAGAGAGCTGCCGGCCCACCTCTGTCTGCGTGTCGTGCATGGCCGGGAGGCAGTGGAGGAACTTCACCTCCGGGTTGCCGGTGGCCTCGACCACCTCTGTGTTGACCTGGTACGGGAGAAGCTTCTTGATGCGTGCCTCCCATTGGGACGCCGCCTCGCCCATCGACACCCAGACGTCGGTGTAGAGGAAGTCGGCGCCCGCCACAACCTCGTGGACGTCCGATCCGATCCGGATCCGTGCCCCCGATCCTTCCGCCAGGGTACGGGCGAGCTGCTGGATGTCGGATTCCGGCCAGAGGTCCTCGGGGGCGGCAATGCGCACGTCCATGCCCAGCAGCGCACCGGTCACGAGGAGAGAGTTCGCGGTGTTGTTCCTCGCGTCCCCGAGGTAGCAGTAGGAGACCTCCCCCAGGGGCCGAACGCTGTGGTCGCGCATGGTGAGGATGTCGGCGAGCATCTGGGTCGGATGCCAGGTGTCGGTCAACCCGTTCCAGACGGGCACGCCGGCGTACCGGGCGAGGGTCTCGACCAGCTCGTGTGCCGCCCCGCGGAACTCGATGCCGTCGAACATCCTCCCAAGGACCCGTGCCGTGTCCTTGATCGACTCCTTGTGCCCGATGTGGGACTCCTGTGGCCCCAGAAAGGTGACGTGGGCACCCTGGTCGTGGGCGCCTACCTCGAAGGCCGAGAGGGTACGGGTCGAGGCCTTCTCGAAGATGAGGGCGATGTTCCTCCCGACCATCCGCTGGCGCTCCGTGCCCGCCCGCTTCTCGGCCCGCAGCGCTGCTGCCAGGTCGACGATCCCGAGGAACTCGTCGCTGGTGAGATCCGCCTCCTTGAGGAGGCTCCGTCCGTGTAGGTCCATCGTCCCATCCTTGTCTGTCGCCGTCGTGACCCCCCTACGGGGGCGATGACGAACGATCGTCTCGTTGCTACGCAGGGTCCCGCACGATGGGACACGTCATACAACGGGGGCCGCCCCGCCCCCGACCCAGCTCGCTCCCGGCCACCGTGACCACCTCGATGCCGTGCTTACGCAGCATCGTATTCGTGGCGACGTTCCGTTCGTAGCCGAAGACCACTCCGGGTGCGACGGCGAGATAGTTGGTCCCGTCGTCCCACTGCTCCCGCTCCGCTGCCCGGATGTCCTCGTCCGTGGTGAGCACAGTGATCTCGGGGACGCTCAGCAGCTCCGCCATGGTCTGCCACAGGTTGTGGTTGCGGACCACCGAGAGACGCCCCGGCTCTCCACCGTCGGTGATCGACCAGCTCCGGAGGTGCCGATCGAAATAGGGGTACAGCACGAACGTCGCCCGGTCGACCATGGACATTACGGTGTCGAGGTGCATGAAGGCGTGGCTGTGGGGGAGCTCGATGGCGACGACGGTGGTTGCCTGCCCGGCGTCGAACAGCGAGCGGGCAACGATCTCGACTGCCATCGGGGTGGTCCGCTCGCCCATGCCGATGAGCACGGTCCCGTTGCCGATGACGTGGACGTCGCCACCCTCGAAAGAGGCAGGTCGGTGGTCGCGGTCGTCGTCCCCGTAGTAGGTGTGGAATTCCTCGCCGGCGAATAGGGGGTGGAACCGGTAGATGGCCCGGGTATGGAGCGATTCGCGCTGCCTCGCCGGCATGGCCATCGGGTTCACGGTCACGCCGCCGTAGATCCAGCAGGAGTTGTCCCGTTGGAAGAGGTGGTTCGGCAACGGGGCGAGCACGAAGTCGTCCGAGCGCAGCTTGTCCCAGGTCAGGCTCTTGGCCCCGTGCGGGTGGAGGTCCGCTTTCAGCACACCGCCGATGAGGTGCTCGGCCAGGGACGCGCCGTCGAGGTCTTCGAACAGGCGCCGCACTGGCTCCACCAACGACGGCCCCAGGATCTCGGGCGTGCATACCCGGTCGAGGACGAACGCCTTGCCGTCGGGCACCGCCAGCGCCTCGGTGAGCAACTGGCCGTAGAGGTGGACCTGCACCCCTTTGTCCCGGAGGGCCTCGGCGAAGGCGTCGTGCTCCTCTCTCGCCCGCTTGGCCCACATGACGTCGTCGAACAACAAGGATTCGATGTTCTCCGGGGTGAGACGGGACAGCTCCAGCCCGGGACGGTGGACGATGGCCTGGCGGAGCTGGCCGATCTCTGAGTCGACGTGAAAGCGCATGGGGTTCTCCCTGGTTGTGGGTATGGGTATGGGTGTGGCTCAGACGGACGGGGCCAGGGCGCTGTCCGTCGCTTCCTCCGTCGTGCCTGCATCGGGTGCGCGCCCGAAGGGACTCCCGTCTCCCGCGGCGTCTCCCCCGACCGCGTCGACCGGCTCGGCCGCCTCCCCGAGACGCTCACGACGGGCGTTCAGGAATGCGTAGAGGATCAGCCCCGCCAGAATGACGACCAGGGCCTGGTAGACGACCTGATAGCCGGAGGCGAAGGTCACCCACATCGAGAACAGCACGCTGGTGCCCGCCACGGTCAGATCCCGGGCCAGCGCCCATCCCTGCACCTTCCGCCGTCGGGAGACCAGGAACGTGAGCTGGGCGATGGCCGACATGAAGTAGGGGATCGCCACGGTGACCACGGTGAGGTCGACCAGGTAGGTGAAGACGGTCAGCCCGGTACTGGTGTTGTAACGCCAGAGCATGAGCAGCGACGGGAGGGCGGTCCCGACCACGATGCCGAACCAGGCGGTCCCCTTCCGGTCGGTCCAGGCGAACGGCCGGGGGAACAGGTCGTCCTGGGCGATGGCCCGCGACGTCTCGGTGACGATCAGGGTCCAGCCGTTGAGCGCCCCGATGCCCGAGACGACCGCCACCGCCGCGATGAACTTCCCCGCCCAGGCGGTGTGGGGGAACATCGACTGGAACGCGTTGACGAACGGTGATCCGGTGTGGACCAGGGTGTGGTGAGCGACGAGGCCCATGACGGCGGCGGACACCAGGACGTAGAGGACGGCGCTCAACGCCGTACCAAGCATCGAGGCCCGCCCGACGTTGAGCCGAGGATTGGTCACACGCTTGGCGGTGATCGCGGCTGCTTCCACGCCGATGAAGGAGAACAGGGCCACCCCGGCGGCGATGCCGATGCCGCTGTAGAGGCTGCCGCCCGAGGCGTTGAACGGACCGAAGTGCGCCCGTTCGACGAAGAACCAGCCCACCACTCCGATGAAGAGGAGCGGCAGGAACTTGAGTACGACCGTGATGTTCTGGAACCACGCCATCTGGCGCACCCCGGCCAGGTTCACCGCCGCCGGCACCCACAGGCCGATCATGGCGATGCCCCAGTTGGCCATGCCGGACACGTGGTTCAGGTTGAACAACGCGTCGACATAGAAGACCCACGAGGAGACGATGGCGGCGTTGCCCGCCCACGACTGGACCCAGTAGCACCAGCCGGTGACCTGGCTTCCGCAGAATGTAGGCATTTTCGAGCTTCCAGCTCACCGAAGTTGCTGGTCAAAGGGCTGGAGGGTGCCTCCGAGGTGAAAATCGTGTAGACACACGCGGTATCGGGTATAACT
>Ga0080006_1146273_pt1 | contig 82227 bp, 84 predicted proteins | sample RS3BMetagenome_FD_69209 | JGI IMG/M metagenome (GOLD analysis project Ga0080006, IMG submission 69209) | Ferric oxide microbial mat and aquatic microbial communities from Rainbow Spring, Yellowstone National Park, USA - RS3B (SPADES... ... | reverse complement strand
CAGGCTTCTTTAGCGCCTTTCTCATAATTTTGTCAGGCATACTATCAGACAAGTTAGGAAGCAGGAAGCTATTTCTCATCATATCATCTGCTCTGATGGCTTTTCTGGGTTTTGATTATGCACTTTTCCATTCCTTTCCCCTTCTCCTGGCTGGAGCATTGCTTGGTGGTGCTGGCTCAGCAGGGGGAGGAGGACCTGGAGGTGGACCTTTCGGGCCGGCTCAGCAGGCTCTTCTAGCAGATAAAGTTGAAGATAAGCTCAGGCACAGAATCTTCAGCACAAACGCACTGATAGGAACCATGCTATTTAGTTTTGGTGCCTTGGCTGCAGGCCTGCCTGAATTCATGTCTGGCTTTGGACTAAAGCCTCTCGAGACTTACAAAACAATTTTTACATTGCTTGGTCTGCTTGGGATTGCATCTGTTATAATATCTCTTATGCTCAAAGAGCAGAAACTACAGATTCAGAGGAATGGTAACAATACAAAGCTGATAGGTAAATTCACGATTACAGCCTTGCTGAATGGATTTGGGATGGGTCTTATACCCTTATCGTTGATAACCCTGTGGTTCAGCCAGTATTTTGGCGCTAAAGAGCTGGCTATAAGCGTAATGGTCTGGGGCTCAAACATAGCTAGTGCATTATCGTACGTTTTTGCTCCTGCTATGGCATCAAGATTGGGCACTGTCAGAATGATAGTTACAACAAGGCTTATAGGGATAGCTATGCTTGCAAGCCTGCCTTTTATGCCTTCTTTCATTATAGCAGCACCTCTTTACATAGTGAGGGGAGCATTTGTCAGCATAGGGATGCCTATCAGGCAATCGTACATGATGGGGGTTGTAGGGAGGGAATCAAGGTCTACTGCTGTTGGTATAAGCAGCGGAGTAGGCTGGGGAATTCCATATGCAGTAAGCCCAGCAATATCAGGCTATGTTATGGAAGAGGTCAGCAGCAGCCTTCCAATCTTTGCATCTGCTTCTTTTCAAGCAGCTAACAGCTTTCTGTACTGGTATTTCTTTCATAACCTGCCTCCGCCTGAAGAAGAAAGGATCAGCAATGATTGAAGTATTTTAATACCATGCATTATTCTACGTGTGCAGCTTGAAGGTTTTCGATTTTGTGCTGGGAGGAATATCTGTAGTCGCAGGCCTTTACCTTACAAACGCGATAATCATTCTAGGAGCTACGGAGCAGATACCTTATGTCATTTCTGGGGTGTTAATTGGCTCCTTACTCTTTTCTCTTGCATCATTCTATGTCTTTGCAAGATTACCGTTGCTCTATTCTCTATTGCTCGCAATATTAGTTATTGCAAGCGAAAGGATATATGTTGCATCCTACCCCTTAGCCAGCAATCTGCTCATTCTTCTTCTCTTTGCGTGCAGCTGCTCACTCATATTACCAATAGGAAAGATCGCTATTGCAAAGCAGGCTAGATATGTATTCTTTGGTTCTGTAGTCGCCTTTCTCGTCTCAGCAGGAATATACCTGCTGAATGGTTATAGAGGCTTGGCAGAAATTGCATTAGGTGTTGAAACTATAGGACTCTTCATTCTTCTGTTAATTTTAGCCACAGCACAAAGTGCGGGCAAAAAATCTCTAAGAAAGATAGGAATGGAAAATGGTAAAAAGATGATAGCTATATTTTGCATCTTATTTATCATCTCTCAGCCTGCAATCGCCGAAACCCAGCAGACTGCAACGCCGATAAAGCATGTCATAATAATAATGATGGAGAATCATAGCTTTGATAATCTCTTTGGAGTGTATCCCATAAGCAACATAAAATACACCCCTGTAACAATAAACTCTAGCAATAGCATCCTTCTTCAGCAGATACAGCAGCCTATCAATCTCATCAGTGCCAAAGAATTGCCCGAGCTTACACAGGTGCCGAAAGGCGTATTTGTGACAAACGACCCCGTGGAAGGCTACATAGCATATCATCTCGATTGGGCAAATGGAACTATGCTCGGTTTTCTCAAGAATTCAGGTCCTCAAGCGATGACATACTTCAATTCCTCACAGCTTGGAATTGAATGGAGTATTGCTGAGCAATATGCAATTGCTGATATGTATTTTGCAAGCCAGCTGACTGAGACTGCACCTAACAGATTGTTCAGCTTAGCAGGCTATTCGCCTGTGATTAATGATTATGGTCCTCCCCCTTACATACCATATTCACAATCAATCTTTTCTGAGCTTGACAGGTATGGAATAAGCTGGGGGTATTATGTTCAGAACCCGAGCAAGGGTGTAGGCACTCTTTCTTACTTTTATGGCATGAATATGTCAAAAGTTGGAAGTTGGGAAAGCTTTTTCGAACAGCTTTCTAAGGGTAATTTACCTTCAGTAAGCTGGCTTATGCCAGTAGATGGAGGGGCTGTAGACTATAGCCAGGGGCCTCCGGCAGATGTTCTGAAAGGTCAGCTATGGATGCTTTACACAATACAGAAGGTAGAAGAAAGCCCTTTATGGAATTCTACAGCCATTTTCATAACGTATGATGAGGGAGGAGGCTACTACGACCATGTTGCACCGCCAAAGTTAATGGGCATTCAGCTGGGAGAAAGGGTGCCTATGATACTCGTTTCCCCCTATGCTAAGGAGGATTATGTTTCAAATACAATAATGACCCATACTTCCCTTCTAGCCTTCATAGATTACAACTGGCATATACCTGCATTGAATTCTCTGGTTGAGAATTCAAACTTGCCGCTTGATATGTTCAACTTTAACCTGACATATAGCAATGGAATGTTAGCAAGACCTGCCATAGATTTTAAGTCACTAGGTTTCCCTTTGCCAGATTCCGCATCTTTTGAACTGAGCTCTATAGGTAAAATTTACAGCCTTTCATCTTACTTCCCCATTACACCTCAGCTCCCTTTTGACGATTTGCCATACAGCAGGATTGGTGGCTCAGACGTGACTTTGGCTAAGCTAGCTTCAGGAGTTTACGTAGCATCAAACACTTCCATCGTCCCTTTCTATCAAAGTGATTATTTTGTAGCTTTGATTTATGTTGCTAATATGATTGTAGCTGCAATAGTTGCGAGGAAATTATGCAGATAAAGTGAATTTTGCGTGCAATCTGTTTAAGAATCAGACTTTCTCATGTGGGCAAAGAGATGGCAGCTAGGGATAGCAAAATTGCATTTGATGCAACCTTAGGTACGGATAATGCTATAGACTTCGCTTCAAGAATCGAAATCGGGGTTCATGCTCTTCTGGTCTATGAGGATTCAAGAGCGGCAAGAAAGGCTGAGTTTGCATTCATGCAAAATGGGCTGGAAAATGGGCAACCTGCTGTATATCTTAGCGAAAGAGATGAAGCTGAAGATTTACTTCATGATATGCAGGAGTTTGGTATAAATGTTGAAAAATACAAAGCAAAAAAGATGCTGCTCGTTGCCAAAGTCAGGAGTCCTTTGGAGCATCCTTTAGGACCTAGCATGGGACTTGATTTTCTATGCCAGTTCATTCTTGAAAATGTCAAGCCTCCTCTAAGAATGGTAGGCAGACTTTACAGGCCTATCAGCAAAGAGCTAGTACAAAAGAATCTGCAGGTTGAAATAGAAGGTCAGCTGAACTTCAAGAAGTTGCCATGGTCTGCTATCTGCTCTTATGATTCAGCATTATCCCATCCAGAACTTCATGACAGCTGGTTTCTTGCATTGCTGAAGAACCATGATGCGCTCATAACTGTTCCTAGAAATCATAAGGGAATAGGCTTTATGATGAGATAGCTTAGCTACCTGATTTTCTTCTCTTGCTTATTGCAGGTATGATTTCTGACCACATTACTCCTGAGAACGCAGTCAGGAGAGAGAAGAGAATGGGGTAAAGAAGAATTACCAAGATTGATGGTATTCCTGAAATTGAGCCAAGTATCAATGCTAACTGAGAAACCTTTGATAAAGGGTAAATTATATATATCGATAATGAAGAAACAAAGCTTATTGCAAACCCAGCCACAAATGACCTTAATGGCCTAAAGATGAATAAAGGCAGAGCTACAATTATACCCATTGCAGCGAAAGATGTGTAAAGCAAGGATATGTATGCTATGACAATGCTTAAAACCAATGCTAGTATCTTGTGGTAAACATTCAACCCAGTTCCCACCTTGCTATTATGGTCTGATTGTTCATATCATAGTATTGATGATTCAACCAGAATTGAAGCTGGTTGCTGTAAAAGCTGCTGAGTACATTACCACTAGCCCCTCCTGGTATTACGCCATAGAACTGACCTGTCTGCGGAGAGGCTATTAACCTCAGAGATGAGCCAACCCTGACGTAGGGCTCTGGAATTACAAGCTCTTCAGGCACTCCTCCAACGCTTACTGTATGGCTATCGCCCCATATAGGATATGGGCCAAGGGAAAGCTCTGCTAAGGCACTGTAACTCTGTATCTCAAGCAAGTGCACTTTTCCCCACTTCCAATCGCTGACATTGCTTCCAAGGCTCCTTTCCAACAAGGAAACAGCAGATATGAAAGCAGTTCTGACAGAATTTTCAAAGCTACCTGCAAATATTGATGAGTTTGGCTGGTTAATTGCTAAATATATGGTTGTAGATGTGAACGGCATTGGAAGTTTCGTCAGATTGTATTGAGAATATATCTTACCATATGTTATATTGTCAAGCTCAGATAATGTATACCAGTAAACAGTCATTCCTATCGAATCAATTGAAGCTGCTCCGTTCCATGAAGATAGATAGCTGTATGCCTGCTGCTGCAATTCTGTCTTGCTCATATTGCTCAATGAGTTCAGGAACAGCCTGTTTAACTGCACAGCCCAGTAGTCTGTAATGTTGGATTGCAGCTGCATCATCTGCTGAATTGAAAAGCTGCTCTTTGAGCTGATGTAGTTGTTTATTGCCTGAGCTCTCCCTCCAGAAGCCCAGAAACCTCCTATGAAGGGATAGGGATAATTCTTCCAGACTGTTGGTTGATTAGGAGCGAACATGTAGCCTCTTTCTGGGTCAGTAGCTTGAGGAAGATAATTAAAAGGAACAAGCCCTGAAGGTTCATATTTAGCTGTTGAACCGTTAAGAATCGACCTTGAGCCTATTACCTGTACACTTTTTCCGTTTGGAAGTGTCTCGTTTATCAGAGGATAATAGCCTGCGGTTAAGTAGCCTGCATGGTCTGTTGATACAAGGGCAAAGTTCTGAGGAGGAGAGCCCCAGTATCTTAAAGCGTTGACCATATCCTGATAGCTAGATGAATTATCAAGCTTTATCTCAGCAATCAAGTCGTAAGAGTCTCCTCTTGAAGCTATCCAGTTAAGAGATACACCATACTCTTTGTTATCAAGATTATACCTTGCTATAACAGGTCCATTATTTGTATAGTAAACTGTATAGGTACCATCTGCCAGGCTGTAATTTACCTCTTGCATTCTATACCATTTACCATCAAAAAGATAATTCGAACCGTTTAATATTTCAAGGTATACGTTTGCGGAATTGCCTTCAGGAGTTGTCAATCCCCATGCTGTATGAGAAGTATGACCTATCAGCACTCCAGGCTCTCCTACCAGTTCCCATCCAGCCACGCTGAAATTGGGGTCAAAAAGTTGAACTGGCAGCCATAATGAAGGGGCATAAAGAGGCAAATGAGGGTCGTTCGCAAGCATTGGTGAACCTGTAGAGCTGAATTCAGATGTTATCACCCAGCTGTTGCTTCCGACGAAGTTGCTTGCAAAGGAAGACATGTACGGGTCAGAGATGTTTGATAGAGCATAACGAATGAGAGGCGTCAATTTACTAAGAAGCGAAGTGTTTACACCTGTCGCCCATGATTGAGCCCAGTCAAGAGACCAGAGATAAGATGGAGAGATGCCTTGCTTGACCAGGCTAAAGTTATTCACTTCTCCATCTCCTGGAATTACTGTGGCATTTTCAGTATAGTATGGATAATATGGCCAGAGCTGCTCAGTTAGAGGTGGGCCAACGCTGGAGTATAAAAGAGAATAAGCTAATGGTTCACTTGCGCCTGTAGTAAGAGACCAGCTCATGTATTCCTGCCATACCAGAGAATAAAATGGAGACCAGTCAAAAGGTCTTATCCCTGCAAGCTTAAAGACTAAAGGAGTTACATAATAATTGCTGTGTATGTATGAATTTACTCCTTCACTGAAATCCTGAATCAGAGCATAGTATGAAGGATAGTTCATTTTCAGATTGTTCTGTAGCAGATAGGCGTTTCTTGATAGCCCAAGAAGAAGCATCGTCTTATCTGAATCAAGCCCTGACTTTCCTATATATCTGCTAAGATTGCCACTAGCCAATATTGCCTCAAATTCCATCTGGTCTAGTCTCTGATAGGCTGAATAGAAACCCTGGGCAAAGAAGAGGTCGTGGTCGTTGTAAGCATATATATGAGCCATGCCGGTTGCATCTATACTTATTGTTACGTTTCTCTCCAGTCCCTGTATTGAGAAATTCTGGGATGACATACCTGAGCTCTTTATCGCAATCCATGCTCCGTTAGCAGGACTGAGAAGCTGAATCCCCTGAGAAAAGTATGATATTGCGATTATTATTATGATTAATGCTGCAAAGGAGACTGCTCTCATTATCGCAGATTGAGAGAAAGAGGGTTAAAAACATTCATCTTCAACCATCTTTTTCAGCTTACATTTTTGCCCGTAGATGGGTCGAATACATGCACATTTTCATCCCTGAAAGATATTGTTATCTTTTCTCCTGGACTTGCATGCATAGCCTTATCCTGCTTTAATTTTATCAGTAAATCGTCTATGCTGATATCTATTATTGTTTCAGAGCCGAGAGGTTCCACCATGAATATCTGTAATTCAAATGAATTAGGCGAGCCAGATTGAACAACGATTATATCTTCAGGCCTCACTCCAAGTATAGCACTGCCTTTATTCAGCAGTCCAGATTGCTTAAGCTTTTCAGCCAATGCATTTGGAAGTCTGTAGGTGAAGGCTGATGTTTCCGCAAATACAGAATCGCCCTTCTGCGCTATTGAGACAGGGATAAGATTCATTGCTGGAGCTCCAATGAATCCTGCCACAAAAAGATTTTCAGGCTTAGTGTAGAGGTCAAGAGGAGTGTCAAGCTGCTGAATTCTGCCTGAGTTGAATACCGCAATTCTGTCAGCCATAGTCATAGCTTCGGCCTGGTCATGTGTCACGTAAACCATCTTTGTCTTCAGCTCCCTCTGAAGCTTCTTCAGTTCAGCCCTCATGTATATTCTGAGCTTTGCATCAAGGTTACTCAAAGGCTCATCCATCAGGAAGACCTTTGGCTTCCTGATTATTGCCCTGCCAAGAGCTACCCTCTGCTGCTCTCCTCCGCTCAGCTGTTTTGGCTTTCTCTCGAGCAGATGAGCAATTTTAAGGAATTCTGCAACTTCTTGCACTCTTGAATTAATTTCTTGTTTTGAAAATTTTCTGACCCTGAGGGGAAATGCAAGGTTTTCGAAGACGGTCATGTAAGGGTATAGGGCATAATTCTGAAAGACCATTGCAACATCTCTTTTCCCAGGAGGAAGGTCTGTAACGTCGCTTCCGTCTATTATTATCTTTCCTGAGTCAACCATCTCCAGACCGGCAATGCACCTCAGTGTTGTGGTCTTGCCTGAGCCAGAAGGACCGAGCAGAACCAGAAATTCTCCATCTTTTACCTCGAAGCTTACATCATCGACAGCAGAAACGTTACCATACTTCTTTGTAATCCCTTGCACTGAGACTGTCAATTCGTCTGCGTATCAGGTTTTCTATCTACTTGTCTTAAACGTTGCTTGAGCAGGCAACAGTTTATAATGCTTCAATCTGGGCATCAGCTGCAAGATAGGAGCAAAAATGCGTTGAAAAGAAAGTTCGTATTCATAGGTATAGACGGAGGTATGTATGGCTCGATAAAAAAGTATTCAGAAGAGGGGTTGATTCCCAACATTGCATCTCTTATCGATGAAGGTGTCTTCTTCAAGTCCTTACCTTCAATACCAGTAGACACTCCTACAAACTGGACTACTCTGATGTCTTCATCAAGCAGCTTCAACCATGGAGTTGTGAGCTTCTCTACCCATTTACCAGGAGAAAAAGCGGAAGAAGGACAATACGTAAGGAGAACACAGCATTCATCTTTCGTGAATTCTGAAATGCTCTGGTCTGTACTTGAAAATTCGGGCTGGAAGGTTGCAGTGCTGAATTATCCTGTAGCATGGCCCAGCCAGCTTAAGAATGGAGTGGTTATAGGAGGGCTTACCCCAGGGGGAGACATTTGGAGAATAGCGAAGCCAAAGATATTTTCAACAGAGCAGCCAGAAGAGCTGAAAAACGATATAAAGGGAACCAAGCCTTCATACATCAAAATAGATGGCAAGAAGATAAATGTTGAAACAAAAGAAGGAATATTGAAAATAGGTTTAGAATGTAATGATTCTTTTGTGATTCTTAAGGGTGATGATTTCAAGGCAAAGGTAAAAGAAGGAGAATGGTCAAAATGGATATACACAAGGATAGGGGAGAAGGATGCTGTCTTCAGGGCTAAAGTTGTGAAAAATTATGATTGTAAAAGGCTTACCATTTATCTGACTCAGATATTCAGTGCAAATGGATGGAGCAGCTCAAAAGAATTAGAAATTAAAGTTAAAGAAGCTGCTGGACCATACATGGAAGGACTCGAAACACCTTTTGTCTCAGAAGACCCAAAGAGACCATATGGTCCTTCGAACCTTTCTCCAGATTTTGTGTTAGAGCATGCATCTTTTCAATCAGAATGGTTCTCTAAAGCTGGTCAGTTCTTGTTAAAGGAAGAAAGGTTTGACAGTCTGATAATGCATTATCATCTGATTGATTCACTAAACCACACATACCTATCATCACTTTGCAGGAATTTTCCTGGATATGACGAAAAACATGCGGAAAGAGTCGAGAAGGTTTACAAAGATTCATACAGGATAATAGATAAGATGATAGGAAAGATAGTAAGCTCTGCAGGTAAGGATGCAGTAATTGTTGTTACATCAGACCATTCAGCCCTTCCCTGCTGGAATTATGTGTCTGTTGAAGCTGCGCTTGCATCATCAGGTCTGATGAAATATAACGAAGATTATGAAATTGATATGAAAAGGAGCCAAGTATTCGTTTACCATGACCCACTTCATTTATGGGTGAATCTGAAAAATAGAGAGAAGAATGGAATCGTTGAAAAATGGGAATATGAAGAAGTGCTCGATGCTGCCATAGATGCCGTTTATTCTATAAGAGACGCTAAGAATGGAGAAAGGGTGATTAAAACCGTACTTAAAAAGAATAGCTTACCTTCAGGTAGGTCTAGCGATAGATTCGGTGATGCTTTCTTCTTTTTCAAGCCCACATACTCCAACTGGGATGGAACCGTGTCATCTCTGAGATTCGATAAAGTAGATAAAAAAAGGCTGGAAGTAGCTGTAAGAGAGAGTTATGATGTTGGAGGGCATCATACCACTTACCTTCCATCTGAAAGTTATGAAGGATTCGAGAATTATGCATTCACAATAATATCTGGGAAAGGTATAGAGAATAAGCAACTTCATTTTATGCCAGAGCTGAGGGATATTGCTATAACTGTATGCAGTTTGCTTGGTATAAATGCCCCCAGAGATGCTGATGGAAAAGTCATATATGAGATAATTTGATGTGGCTTATCCCTTTACTGCCCCAAGTGTAAGACCCCTAGCTAGATATTTCTGAGCATAAACGCCCAGAATTATGCTTGGAAGTGCTGTGAAGAGACCTGCTGCAGCCAAGCCTCCCCATGCAAAGCTCTTCTCTATAACGACAAAGCTGGATATGAATACAGGCACTGTTTGAGACCCGACAGGAGGAAACGAAAAGTTATAAGGGCTGAAAGTAAGGATTAAAGCATAAAGAAATTCGTTCCAGCATGTTATGAAGCCAAGTATTGAGGTTGCTGTTAAACCTGGCACCACCATCTTCATGGCTACATCGTAAAATGCCCTCATTCTTGAAACTCCATCAACTAGCGCTGCCTCTTCGACTTCGACAGGTATATCATAGAAATACCCCATCATCATCCAAGTAGCAAACGGAACAGTGAAGCTGAGATACGAAAGGGAAAGCCCCCACCAAGTGTCTATGAGGTGAAGGTGAATGACTATCTGGAAGAATGGTATGATGAATGCTGCAGCTGGTACCATTATCATGAAAAGTATCATCCTGCTGAAAATCTTACCTCCCTTTGCAAACCTGACTATGGAGTATGCTGCAGGAGCTCCTATCAGAAAAGTCCCTGCAATTGTTGTTATTAAGCCAACAGCAAAGGAGCTTATCATGTATGGGATGCTGTTAAGAGCCGTAAGGCTTACTGCCCCAAACTCCTGTGAAGGGGCGTAATAGTTCTGGAATGTAGGCTTTGAAGGGAAGAAGATAGGAGGATAGGAGAATATGTCTACAGATTGCTTTATCGAAGTTATAAATGTCCAGTAGATAGGGAAGAGAAAGTAGATGAAAAATGCAATCGATATCATTATCACTATTGCCTTGCTAGCTTTCACTTTCTCCTCAGCCCCAGATACTCCTCAATTTTGGTGAACTTTATGGTCAATCCAACTATAAGCAAGACTATTGCAAGAAAGAGGATTGATAGCGCAGCTGCAACATGAGCATTATTGTATACGAACCCCCATATGTAAATGTAATAGCTCAGAACAGTTGTTGCAAGTCCAGGCCCTCCTCCCTCCAAAACATAAATGAGGTCAAAACCCTTCAGCACGCCTATTGTATCGAGGAGAAGTGCAACAACAAGTGCAGGTCTGATCATCGGCAATGTAACATGCCTGAACATTTGCCACCTTGATGGTCCTTCCAACATGGCAGCTTCGTAAAGATGAGAAGGAACAGATTGTAGAGCAGCAAAGATTATCAGAAATACAAAAGGGGAATACCTCCATACGTCAGCAAGTATAACGCTAAACAAAGCAAGGTTTGTGCTGCCTAGCCAGTTTACTGCAGGCAGGCCAAGAGACCTCAGAAAGAAATCTATGGGTCCGTAATTTGTGTCATACAGCAAAAGAAACATCAATCCAACTATGACAGGAGGTACCATAAGTGGAAGGATAGCTATTATCTGCAATGCACCTCTAACCTTGCTTGCAAGGTTTTGAGCTATAATAGCTAGCGATATGCCAGCAAGCATCTCAAGGCCTACTGCACCTATCACATACAGGAGGGTAACCCATAGCACTGTAGGCAGATAGGGGTCTCTAAGCATGTAGGCAAAATTCTGCGAAGTGATTGAGCCTGATTGGGTTGTAAGAGAATTATAAAATAAATTATATATGGGATAAGCAAAAAATATAACAAAATAGGCTATAGCGGGAAGAAGTAGAAAAAACCAAGTTTTGTCTCTTTTAGTCACTCTTGAGATTCCCAAGAGTTTCACTCTTGCCTGTTATGTTGATATCGATGCTATCTGCTGAGCCATGGCATTAGCTGCCTGCTGGGGAGTCATTGCGCCGTTGTAAATTGAGGGAATGGTTGTTCTGAATATTGTGCTTATCTGAGGCCATGATGGTATGTTTGCTGAACCTTCAACACTGTATGTCATGGTGCTTGCTACATTGTTTATCTGCGTGCTTATGGATGGATGAGAACTTACAACATTGTTGAAAACGCTATATCTGAATGGCATCAGACTATCTAGAGTATTGAAGTAGATCGATTCATTAGGACTTGTGGCAAAAGCAAGGAATGTTAAGGCTAATTGTTTATTCTGTGTGTTCTTTGCTATCGCAAGGCCCGTTCCTCCTAGCACGCTGTAGCCTCCAGGCATCCTTGGTGCAACCATCCAGTCGTTGACTATCTTGCTCTTGTTCGCATTATTAAGGTAAAATACAGCTGGATTCCACCATATCATCATTGGCGCATCACCTGCTGCAAAGTAGCCTGGGGTAGTTGAGTAACTTGCACTTAATGGTGATTCACTATATTTGACGAGCTGGATGTAAGTGGTTAATGCTTGCACACCGATTGAACTGTTCAGAAGAAGCTTGCCATTGCTATCAAATAGCACTCCGTAAGGAGCAGTTACCTGTCCATACTGTGATGCTGAGCTTACCCTAAGCCCTGACATTATAGCTAGGTATGTCTGTGATGCATCGTCATCATCAGAACCGCTCATCAGAATTATACCGTATTTGTAGAAGTTGTTTGTCTGGGCAAATTTTGCTATGTCAACAACTTGGGATAAAGTTGTAGGAACCTGAAGCTGATATCCGAACTGCTGCTGGAACTTTTGCTGAATGGTTACATTGTTGAAGAAGCTGGGTCTGTAGTAAAATAGCATTGCACCTCCTGCCTGAGGTAGTCCAAGTATTGCTCCTTTATACCCGTAAAGGTTTACAAGCGAAGGAAGAACATCAGACATATTGTATGATGCGGGGAAGTATGCTGTGTTGTTCAAATAGGGCCTCAGGTCAAGAAGGTATGGGTAAAGTGAGCCCATGAATCCTACACTTCCCAAAGCAACTATATCGTAAGTGGTTAAGTTATTCTGAAAGACAGACAGATACTTTGTAATAGCTTGACCGTAAGGTACACCAAGAATATTGACAGTCACATTAGGATATTTCGCCATAAAATCCTTTGCTATCTGATTCAAAGCAGCATCATCATAACCTGAGAATGCTGCAACGTTCAAAGTACCTGAAAGAGTTGCCTGTTGGGGCTGTTTGTTCTGCTGGACGAAGTATAGATAATAGGCAGAACCTGCGACTATTAGAACCAGAATAACTAGTGCTACTGCGGCAATCCTTGATATTCCTCTTAATCTTCGTTTCATAAATATCGCCGCTGAGCAACCGCGCTTCTTATGCAGTATATAAGGATTGGCAAATTTGGTTCGCTATGAACAAAGTCACCCAACCTTTTTTAGCAGTATATCAAAATATATCTGGATAGCAAGGCGAATAAAGTATTGTTTTAAATAATGAAATTCTGAAAGAACTTATCAGCTAAAGCACAGAAGGAGATAATAATGAGTACATCAGATTATGATGTGGCTATAGTCGGGGCAGGCATAACTGGGCTTATGGTTGCATATGCACTTTCAAAAAAGGGCTTGAAGATAGCTGTCTTCGATAAGGAAGAATTTGCAGGAAGGGGTGTCACATCGAGGCAGTCAGAAGTTATACATGTTGTTCAGTTGCCTTTTAGCTCTTTGAAGAGCAGACTTGCAAGAGAAGGCAACAGGATGTATGATGATATATGCAGGAATCTTTCTGTCGATATGAGAAGGGTAAAAGCAATACTTGTGGTAAGAAGCATATTCAGAATCCCTTTGCTATACTTTGGCTATATTTACTTGAAGAGAAAATTGGGCAAAGAATTCAGGGTTGAACTTAAGGGCAAAAAATTGCTTAAAGAATCGGAACCATTTCTTTCAGATTCAGTCAAGGCTGGAATAGTTGTCGACGGATATGGTATAGTAAATACATCTCAGTTGATAGATAATCTCTTTACTTATTTAAGAAATAAAGGCGTAGAGTTTCATTTTAATTGCTATGTAAATAAAGGTAGATTAGAAAGCGATAACATCAATCAATGGATATTGGTTGAGACCGTGTGCGGGAACTACAGAGCAAAAGCTGCAGTCATAGCTGCTGGCCTATATTCGGACGAAGTTGCAAAGAAGTTTGGCGTTGATGTAGAGCCCATAATTCCGGGAAAAGGGGTTATAGCAGAATTCTCAGGTGTAAGCTTCAGAAATATAGTTGCTCCTTTCAGCCTGATTCAAAAAGGCAGAACGAAGGGAGGAGCAATAATTCCAACCACAAGAGGAACTATCACCATAGGCCCGACACTGAAGATTGCTAGGAGCAAGGAAGATTTTGACGTTGACGAAGAGGACGTAAATCAGCTTCTGAAGAAGTTTGGCTGGCTGATGCAGGAGAAAGGAAAGATGATAAAGGCGTTTGCAGGCGTTAGGCCCCTTTCACCAACTGGAGATTTTAACATTCTGTTTCCGGAAGAATTTGATGATAGGTTGGCTATTTTGCACGGTATAGAATCACCAGGCCTTACAGCATCACCTGCTATTGCCGAAATGGTTGCTGGGAAACTAAACTTATGAGCTATTAATTAAGCTGTATTTTGATACCTAGCAACAGGAAATGTATGCATGCATTGATGTTGGAACCAGCAGCTGCAAGCTGGCAATCTATGATGAAGAGTTAAGGAGAAAGCATGAAGAATCCGTTTCTTTACCTTTAGCTCAGGACGGGACACAGGAACCGATAACAGTCCTTGACTGCGTTACAAAATTTATTCGCAAGGCAAAGGAGGAAAATGCTAAAAGCGTAGGAATCGCGTGCTATAGGTCATCTTTTGTCAGCTGGGATAGAGAAGGTAGGCCTTTGTCAAAAATAATCACCTGGCTTAGCCCAGCAACAAAGGAAAGATATCTTAGACTTCCAGGATTTGTTAAATTTATGAGAAATTTTGGGCCTCTCGACCTGGTAATATCTCAGAACTCTCCTGCTCTAAGATTTCTCGTTGCGAGAGATTCTGCGGCAGGAAAGGAAGAAGCGTATGTATGGACTCTGGATTCTTTCCTTGCCTACAATTTGACGAAGAAATTTGTCAGCGATGCCACCAATTCCACTCTTACTGGACTGGTCAACCCTTCCAACTTTAAAAAAATTGGAGTTATCTTAACCCTGCTGGGTATAAGGCAGGAGGTCCCTGAGATTGTCGACAATACACAAGGCATAGGAAGTTATGAAGGAATGGAGATAAATGCAATGATAGCAGACCAGCAGGCAGCATGCATAGGTGAAGCTGCAATAAGCAGCAGGGTATGCAAGGTCACAAACGGTACTGGCACTTTTGTCGATATTCCGGTAAGAGAATATACAAGAATTCCAGGCTTGATACCTATAGTAATAGTTAGAGATAAGGGCAAAACGGTTTATGGAGTTGAAGGATATCTTCCTACTACAGGCTCAGCTCTTCAGCTGTTGTTCAGGCTGGGTATAGTTAAAAGCTATTCAGACCTTGAAGAGGTTTCAGCCAGCAATGTAATATTTATCCCTTCTCTGGCAGGTCTCCAGATACCAAATTCTCCCGATGCAAGAGGATTGATTAAAGGAGTTGAATTATCTACCGACAGATATTCTATCAAGGAGGCTCTGCTCAAGTCGATAGCATTTCACGTTAGGATGGTGATTGAGAAAGCAAAGCAAAGGGTCGAAGTGATAAGAGCTGATGGAAAATTATCACTGAGCAACAGACTGCTCAGTCTTATCTCATCAAGCACATCACTGCCAGTTGAAAGACATAGAGATGTTGAGGCTACGCAGAGAGGCTTAGCATTGCTTCAGATAATTGCTGCAGGAAAAATGAGACTGGAAGAGCTGGAGTCAACAAGAAAAGAAGTAGATGTAATTAAGAGGGATTCATGGCATGGGCTCGAGGAAGAGTATTCGATATGGAAGGAGACTCTGGAATCGTTGAAGAGCTAAAAAATATAGTTGAAGTGCTGCAAGACAAGGAAGATTATGAAGAAGATTGGTGGGTATATAGCAAGATAGCAGGAAGAGCAGGAAACTGCTTGGCGGCAGTAAGACCGAAGAATGAAAAAGAAGTCAGTGATGTCATAAAATTCTGTTATGAAAAGGGGATAAGTGTAACATGCAGGGGAGGTGGAAGCTCTGTAACAGGTGCATCAGTACCCCTTCAGGGGATTCTGATGGATATGTCAGCTATGAATAAGATTATCAACGTAGATATCGAAAATAGTATAGCTACTGTGGAAGCAGGTATAGTATTAAAAAAGGTGGAAGAGGCTCTTAATGCATACGGCTACACTTTGGGTCATTTTCCTCAATCGTTTGAGCTTGCAACTGTAGGAGGCTTCATCTCAACCATGGGGACAGGTGAATTCAGCAACTATTATGGGGGCATCGAGGATTCGTGCATATCTCTTAGAATTGTACTTCCTGATGGAAGCATAATTGATACGAAGAAGTCTGAAGCGCCTAGGTCTTCCACTGGGCCTGACCTGACAAGGCTGTTTGTAGGGGCTGAAGGGATGCTCGGGGTTATAGTCTCTGTAACGCTGAAAATACACAAGATTCCTTCAATTACATGCAATTTGGCTTTCTCCTTTCCGAGTTTTGAGCATGCTGTATATGCATCAAAGCAATTGCTCGATTTTGATATTAAACCAGCTTTATGCAGAATCTATAATGAAGATGAAGCAAACTTCCTTTTTGGAATCAGAAAGGTTATGATGCTGCTGATTTATTATTTCAGAAGCAGGAATGTAATGGACTCTATTCTGAAGGAAGTGAAAGATTCCATGAGAAAGGAAAGCGCAATAGAGGAAGATACGCATTATGTGGATAAATGGTTGGAGTCTAGATACAGGTTTAGGGAGCAAACAGAATTCTTTTCCAGAGCGAATCTGGTTGTAGAAACCGCAGAAGTTGCGGCTTTGTGGAGCAGAGTATACAGCCTTTACGAAGACGTGGTTAGAAATGTAAGTAATATTAATGGTGTGCATGCGGTTGGGGCGCATGTTTCACACATATACAATGAAGGAGCCTGCATTTATTTTAGCATAATTTTAGACTCATCTAAAGAAGCATATAGGAGCATCTGGCAGGGGATAGAGTATTCATGCATAAAAAACAAGGCGACAGTATCACACCACCACGGAGTTGGAATGTTAAAGTCTGATATGGTCAAAAAGGAAATACCTTACTCTCTTCTTGAAAAAATAAAAAGAGCAATGGATGAAAAGGCAATAATGAACCCTGGAAAGCTACTTTAGAAACGCTTATAACAAAAAAGCAGCTCTCTCGGCTCATGGTAAAATTTCCCAGCCCTGAATGGGTAGAGGAATATGCGAAGAAGCTGAACGAGAACCAGACTTACAAGGATGCTGCAAAGACATGGGAAGGGGATATAATGTTTATAGTTGAGAAGGATGAAACTTTCCCAAAGAACAGCTACATATATCTTGACCTGTATCATGGAGAATGCAGAAAGGCTGTTTATTCAGATTCCGTTGAAAATCTGCCAAAGGCTGCATTCACATACAGAGGGCCATATTCGAACTGGAGAAAGCTGATAGATAAGCAGATAGACCCCATACAAGGTATTCTGACTGGTAAATTCAAGCTTGAAGGGTCTATGATGAAGATAATGAGATATACAAAGGCGGCGAAAGAAATGGTAAATACAGCAACTCTTGTTCAGACAGAATTCTGACAAGATGAGGATGAATGTGGTTTTTCAGGTCGCCGGAAGTAGCATTTGGTGCTGATGCTCTATCATACTTATCATCTTTAGACATTAAAAAGGCTGTTATAGTTACTGACAGGTTTCTGAAGCAGAGCAAGGTTATTGATAGAGTGATGATGAATATACCTAAAGAAGCTCAAACAATGCTTGTTGCTGATATAAAACCTGAGCCTACTTTTGCAGAGATGTCAGCATCTCTGAGTAAAATAATTGATTTCTCGCCTGACTGGTTTATAGCAGTTGGGGGAGGTTCTTCAATAGATACTGCAAAGGTTTTGTTTGCAATTTACGAGAGACCTGACATTTCCGTATACGATATAACGCCTCTGGTCAAACTGAACCTGAGGCGAAAGAGCAGGCTTGCAGCAATACCTACAACAAGCGGCACTGGTTCAGAGTGCAGCTGGGCTGCTGTTGTCTCTGAGGAAGAGGGGAGAAAGTTAGAGCTTGCGTCAAAGGAGATAATGCCTGATGTAGCCATTCTCGACCCAAGCCTTGTTGTAGATTTGCCTAAAGAGCAGAGCAGGAATACTGCTGTAGATGCAATTGCACATGCAATAGAAGCCTATACAAGCGCTTGGAGAAACCATTATTCAGATGCCTTTTCAGAAAAGGCACTGGAGCTGATATTGCCTAACTTGCCAAAGGTTCTTGCTCAGCCTGGCAATATGGATGCAAGAGAGCAGATACACATAGGAGCCTCTATGGCAGGATTATCTTTCTCAAATTCTCAGATAGGTCTTGCACATGCTATGGGTCATGCGCTTGGAGCAGTCTTTAAACTGCCGCATGGGCTCTGTGTTGGCCTTTATCTGGCTAGTGTTGTAGAGTTCAATAGTATTGGAGGGGCTGATAGGTATTCAAGGCTCAATAAAATATTTCCTGATGAATACAGGGAGAAAGAGTTACATTTGACCTTAAGGAATTACTTTGAAGAAATGGGCCAGCCTCTAAAGGTAGAGCAGGCTGGTATAGATGTGCAGAGATACATTAATTCTATAGATAGGCTTGTTGACCTTGCAAGCGAATCGACAGGAGTGACAACTAATGCAAGGGATGCAAACAGCGAAGATATCAGAAGAATATTTATGCAGGTGGTTTGAGCAAAATTATGCAATTGAAAAAATATGGTAATTTTATTTCTGGCAAATATGATTATGAGGGCGAAGAACAGATACTTTACAGCCCAGCTGATGGGTCGGAAATTGCAGTAATAACAAAGGCTGGATATGATAAGGCTAGAGAAGCCATAGATAGCTCTGAGGATGCATTCAAAAGGTATTGGTCTGGAACTTCTCTTCAGCAAAGGCAGAATTTGCTTTTGAGACTTGCGGAGTTAGTGCAGGAGAGGTCTGAGGAGTATGCAATGCTCGAATCTCTCAATACAGGAAAGACAATAAGGCAGAGTACGTTCATGGATATACCTCTTGGCATAGAGCATATTTCATACTTTGCGAGAATGAACGAATTCAGACCGCAGAGGGAGATTGAGCATCCAGAGTATCCTGGGACGAGGGGGATAGTTCAATATCTACCTCTTGGGGTTGTGGCAGCGATTGCACCATGGAATGTTCCCTTCCTAATGGCAGTCTGGAAGATAGCTCCTGCATTACTAGCAGGAAACTGCGTAGTTCTGAAGCCATCCCATTATACGCCTTTGACTGCACTTGAACTTGCAGAAGATGCAAAAAGAGCTGGTCTGCCAGATGGAGTGCTTAACGTTGTTGTGGGAGAGGCTAATGTAGTGGGCAATGCTCTGATAGAGAGTCCAAAGGTTAACCATGTCAGCTTCACTGGTTCTACAAAAACTGGGATTGAGGTTGCAAGGAAGTCTTCTCAAACATTAAAGAGAATTACACTTGAGCTAGGTGGTAAATCTCCGAACATAGTGTTTGAAGATGCTGATATAAACAGGGCTGCAAAGGGGGTTCTTTTTGGTATTTATCTTAATTCAGGCCAGCTGTGCGAATCAGGAAGCAGGCTTCTGGTTCAGTCCAGCATTAAAGATAAGCTGTTGAGTAAGATGCAAGCATATCTGGAAAGAATGAGAGCTGGTAATCCTCTTGACATGGAAACTGACGTGAGTGCAATAACAACTTTTGAGCAGAGAAAGAAGATTGAAGCTATAGTGGAATCCAGCATCAATAATGGTGCAAAGATTGTCTATTCCAAAGACGTATCAAAAGATGTGCCTGAAAAAGGGATCTATTATCCTCCGAGCATTATAGGGAATGTAAGCAAAGATATGGATGCTGCAAGAGAAGAGATATTTGGACCTGTGCTTGCAGTTATGGAATTTGATAGTGAAGAAGAGGCGGTACAGCTGGCGAATGAAACAGATTATGGCCTTGCCGCAGGAGTATGGAGCTCAGATTTAGAAAGGGCGAAGAGAGTTGCTGAAAACATAATGGCCGGAACTGTATGGATAAATGAGTACCATCTGCTTTCTGCAGCAGCACCGAGAGGTGGGTTCAAAAAGAGCGGTATTGGCAGGGAGTTAGGACTCGAAGGAGTGCTTGAGCTTACACAGACAAGGCATCTCTTTATAAACGAAGGGGGAAGCGAACTGAGCGAAGTAGCTTACAACTTAGTGGTCAGAGAAGATAGCTAGACATCAGGTTTATTTAATTGGTTTGTAGTCTATTTTTCATGCACCATGATGAATTCGCAAGAATGCTTCTTTCCGACGAAAGAAGAAAATGGCAGGATGCTGACAAAATAATATCTCAGATAGAGATAAAGAAAGATTTTCAGATATGTGACCTTGGTTGTGGCCCAGGCTATTTTACTGTAGCCTTTGCAAGGAAAATTGGGAAGAAAGGGAAAGTGTTTGCAGTCGATTCTGACGCAAGAATGCTTGAATTGCTAAGAAAAGAGCTTCTAAAGATAGGAAAGAAAAATGTGGAATTGGTCTGCTCAGATGTAGCTGATACAGGACTGCCTGAAGAAACCATGGACATAGCTTTTTTCGCAAATGTATTGCATGACCTAGTTGACAAAGAAAAGTTTCTCAGAGAAGTGAGGAGAATCTGCAAGAGAGAAGCTAAAGTGATTGATATAGACTGGGATAAGAGCAAGGCTTCTGAGTATGGTCCCCCTGTCTATATGAGGCTGAGCGAAGATGAAGCATTGGAACTTTTTGAAAAAGAAGGGTTCAAACTAGTCAAGAAGATATATGGAGGAGAATACCATTACGGCCTGACCTTTTCGTTGAGATGAATACACCATTATACTGAAGGAATTACTTCTTTAGCTAGCAGGTTCAGGCTTTCAAGCTGCGATTCTAGCCCTATAGACGATGGTAAGGCAAGAATGTGATAGTTTACTCCTGCAGAATTGTATAATGCGATCCTTTCCGATACATCTTCTGGCCTTCCAACAAGAGACCATTCCTTCATATCTTCAACACTAACTCCAAAATCTCTAGCAACTACAGAGGCTACTTCATGGCTGGATTGTGAATTCTTTCCGAGGCTCAGCAGTAGATGTGAGGCGATCTTGAATGATTTTAGCTCCCTTCCTGCTCTTTTCAATTCATCCTGCATAGCTTTCATAGTGTTGATATAGTCATGAAGTGAAAAATCTGTGGGGACCCATCCATCGCCGTATTTAGCAGCTCTTCTCATTGCACTTCTGCTGTTACCTCCGACTAAAATCTCAGGCTTCGTTTCAACCTTACAGTTCAGGTCGAGCTGTTCTGCTGAGAAGAAATTCCCTTTGAATGAGAAAACATCGTTATTCCATGCCAGGTTGAGAATCTGAAGCGCTTCGTCAGCAATCCTTCCTCTGTTCTCCCAGTCAACGCCAAGAACATCAAATTCCCCCTTTCTCCACCCAACACCTACGCCAAGAGTAAATCTTCTGCCTGATAACCTCTGAATTGTAGCAACATGCTTTGCTGTATAAAAAGGACTTCTCAGAGGCAAGAGATAAATGCAAGTACCCTGTCTCGATTTGTGAGTTATTGCAGCCAGAAAAGAAAGAGCCTCCATAGGCTCTAATGCTGATGCAAGCTGGTCTGCCACATATATGCAATCGAAACCCAGCTTATCTGTTTCCTCAGCCAATTTTTGTAGATGCGCCAGATTAAACGGCTCAGGATATCTCAGATGGATTCCGAATGAGGTTTCTTTCACAATTACAATAGGCCTGTTAAAGAGGTAAATATAATATTCTTAACATCAAAGGTTCACTGATATTAATGCTAAGGCGGAGGGGGTTTAGGCATGTCCTTTCCCATCTCCATCAGCTCCCAGGACCTTTTCGTGAAGTACATTTCATAGAGCGAGACATGCTTATCCTCTAGGTTCATAAGATATTCATGCACCCTTTGTGCAGCTTCTCTTCCAGAGCCCATGGCTCGCACAATAAGCGTTTCTCCTCTCGTTACATCACCTGCTGCGAAGACGTTCGTAATCGATGTTCTGAAATGGTCATCGATTAATATCGAATTTCTTTTACCAATTTTCAGTCCTTCTTTCGATTGAAGAAAGGAATTTGGCCCCCTGCCTATAGTTACCAGTACACTATCAGCTCTCATGACAAAATCCTTTCCTTCAACTGGTACAGGACTACGCCTTCCAGTCTGGTCAGGAGGTCCGAGCTCCATGGTGTACATTGTTACATCAGTCAATTTGCCATCTTTTCCGTTGAAAGATTTTGGTTCAGCCAGGAACTTGAATTTCACACCTTCTTCTTTGGCTTCTTCAACCATTATTGGGTCAGCAGGCATCTCCTTCTCTGTTCTCCTGTAGACTATGGTTACATTCCCTTTGGTGAGTCTCAATGCAGTTCTTGCTGCATCCAAAGCACTATCTCCTGCACCTATCACTAACACTTCCTTTCCCAGTTCGTACTTGGGATTCTTCAAATATTCATCCAAACCATTTACAAAGACATCCTCAAGAAAATGATATCCATCAATTACCCCTTTCAGTTCTCTTCCAGTCGTATCGAGGCTTATAGCATCCTTGGCTCCTGTGCATATAAGCACAGCATCAGCCTCTTCATGCAGCAGCTGTGATAAGGTTACATCCCTGCCAACTTTAGTCCCTGTTTTTATGTTGATGCCTAATTCCTTTATCCTTTCTATCTCATACTCAAGCACATCCTTTGGCAGATGGTAATCGGGAATAGCATACCATGGTGTCCCTCCTGGTTTATCTAATTCTTCGTAAATAGTCACCTGATGACCGTATCTTGCAAGCAATTCTGCTGCAGCTAACCCTGCAGGCCCAGCACCAACTACTGCAACCTTTTTTCCTGTTTTTGGGTATGAAGGAAGCTCGGCCTTCTTTCCATTTTTCATTGCCCAGTCTGCTATGAACCTTTGGATCATTCCTATCGCTACAGGCTCTCCCTCCCACCTCAGCACACATGCATCTTCGCACAGGCCAGATAATTGGGGACAACATCTCGCAGTTACTCCTATCAAAGCATTTGTATCTCTTATTCTTCTGTAGGCAGTCTCAAAGTCCCTTCTGCTTACAGCTTCGCACATGCCTCTCACATCCATTTGTACAGGGCAGGCATCGATACAAACAGGAGTGCCACACTGAAGGCAACGCTCTGCTTCAATTACTGCTTGCTCCTCTGTATATGGTATCTGCACCTCAACGAAACTCTGCCTCCTCTCAGCAGGGTCCCTTTTTGGGAAAGGAAATCCTGCAGGTCTCTTCGGCTTAACTACTGTGCTCAAACCTCATCAGGCCGTCGAATAAATAAGATAAGAAGATGCCGCCAAAACAAGCCCTATTTCTTCAAGCTGCTCATCTATCTTGACTTCATGATAATTTAAACCTAATCCACTCATTTCTCCAACTACGACACCTCTATGATGAATTAGCCTGGATAGAGTTAGGTCATCAACATCTTCAAGCCTTTCGAAAGGAAAAATTTCCACTCTTATTATGTATCTCTTTCCTAGAAGATTATCTGCTCTGGAACTGCCTTCTGGTGTGCCTCCTAATATGTAGAATTTTCCTTTGTAATTGAATATATGGTTTCTTATTATCAGGTCTACCTTGCTCCCCTCAGAGCCCGCAATCATTTCTGACTTCATAGAGAATGGCTTTACCTCTCCGAACACGCGATTACTTAATCTCCATTTTTTTCCTTCGTTAGAAGTAAGAATGTATGTGTAGTTTTCTCCAGCTCTAATATCACCTGCTTTTTTTGAGTTGCGAGATATTATGGCCTCCCATGGCTTTCCAATTCTTTTTATCGTATAATTTATCATATACTTTGTAAATATTATACCTACAGGCATATATATGCGTTCAGATACGCTGAAAAGCAAACCTTCTCAAAACAAGCTCAGCCTTGCAAAAAATGACCTTTGAGCTGGTATTTCTGCATTAACCAATTTGAGGACCAAGACTGTATCAACCTGTTCTCCAAAGAAATCTCTGAAGTTCCTTTGGCTGTATTTGTCCTTGAACAGCTTCTCCACCTTTTTTAACACACTTCTCTCAGAAGTTGTTGTATAATTTGCTTTGAAAAGTTTACCCTGAAGCTCGACTTCAACTGAAGGATAATTTTTAATGTTGCTGAGCAGGTCAAAGTTCTTGTGTTGAGAGGGTATGACGTAGAAGAGACCCTTGCTGTAACAAAACCAATAGGCAGGAGGCTTCACATCGGTTTTCTCTTGAGAATAAATTCTTATTTCTGCTATCCCCTTAAGCCTCTTTTCGCTCATAAATTGGCCTTCTTCTCTTTCAACGGTCTTTCCCTTTCCTACTCTATGTACCATCCAAAGGAACCACAGCATGGAGATAATAACCAACGGGCCTGAGATTGCCTCCCATTCTGGTAGGTAGCCAAGCCTTATGGAGAAGATATCGCCTACTACCCTCAGCAGAACTGCGAAATTGAGTATTATGACTGGGTAATAGGAGAGGCCTGTTGTTGGACCCCTTCTTCCTAAAAGGCCGGGAAGAAGCATGGGAGCATAGCAGAGTATAGTAGAACCTATGAACCCAATAGCGATAGAATGAATGAAAAGGTCTCTTATGTAGAAAGATGCAGCAAATGTTTGCAAGCTATGCGGTAATGCTTGCAATACTCCTAGAGAAATAATCATTGCAGAAATTATAGCTATAAAGAGCCAGATAAAGGCTGGTATCATGGCAATATTGTTATAATTCATTATCCTGTAATGCACTCTTGTCATAGATGGTCTGTACATGAGCGGGTGGCTCATTTCGAAGAGCTTTAGGGAGATGCTGCATGAAATTGCTGCAAGAAGGTAGAAAGCCTCGGATACAATGAGGAGCAAATATGAGAAAGTAAGTATAGATGCAAAAGAGACAAATATCGCTATACCCTGGAAGATCCAAGTTATGTTTGCCCAAAAAGGCCTGTAATCACTTTGCCTGAAGCTGACAGACCTTATCTCTACAGCATAAATCATCGAGGATGAGAAACCCAGGAGGGTCAAGAATATTGAGGAATCGGAGAAGGTATCGATACCTAGCCATTGGGTGTTAGATAGAAATAATGCTATTGATGAAAGAAGGGCAGCTAAAGCTGATTCAGCAATAAGTGGGTTGGTTTCTGGAAAACCTCCTCTCTCCTCAAAGGCCAGAGGTAAAGTCTGCAAGCTAAATAGTAGTACACCTATAAGAAAGAGAAGTGATGATATGGAGCCTAACATATGTAAGCTGAAACGGTCTGAAAATACAAATCCTAAATCAGCAGAAGTTACAAGTATGTAGCTGATGTATGCAAGAGCTATGGATTTCACTTTTTCAGCCTTGAACCTGGGAACGAGAACGTATGCAACCCCAATGACAAACATGAAGATGAAACCATAGACCTGTAGGTAAGGATGTGCGAAAAATGATGAATATGCAAAAGGTATCCTGAAGCCTGAAAGGGCAGCGAGCATGATAGAACCAATTCCTGTTCCATAAAGACCGAAAAGGGCGCCTGTAGCTATGAAAAGAAGTGCCACAGTTCTTGGATGGTTTCTAGGCTGTTTTGCACTTTTCATAGTATTATTTTTCAAAAAAAGTCATATATTTGTTTAGTTCCTCTTCCACCCACGCCACACTATACCTTTTGACTTGGCTCCAGTCTTTGCTGAGCTGAAGATTGATGAAATGCTATGGCTAAAGCAGACCCTACTATTCCTAAAACTGCACCTATAAAGAAACCACCCATAGCAAGAAGGCTAAGCGCTGAGGCCACCAAGCTGATTATACCCCACTGAGTCGACTGAGAGGGGTTGTTGTTAATTTGCCATGCAGAGATTAAAATTATAATGCCAAGCACTATACCTGTAATGCTTACCCAGAAGAATACCGCAGGAATGACATTTGCATATCCGTACCAATGCCCCATCATTCCACCCATCCAGCCATAGTAATAGTAGCTCCCCATCATTGCAGGGTAAGCAAAGAATGCAATGAAAGAAGACCCAAGAACTATAAACAAACCTGATAAGAGAAGCAGGACGAAAGATGCAGTTGGTTTAGATTCTTGCTGATTCATGTGATATATTTGCTAGCACCAATATTTATAGCATAGCACAAAAATGCACACAGGCATACATAAGATATAAACTGCATCTAGGAATTGTCTATCAAGGCTTTTTCAGGTTCACACTGCATATAGCTATGTATTTTTCCGATTGCAGTAGGATATAAAACTCTGAAGTTCTATTCTTGCTTTTTCTTTTCTTGCCACTTCGCTCCTCTCTTTCTTACCATGAATGTCCTCTTGAACTCCAGCAGCTTTTCGCCCCTCTGGTTATAACCAGTTGTGTAGATTTCCACTATCCCCATTTCCGGCCTGCTCTTTGATTCTCTTACGCCTGTTACCTCACATTCAGCATATATTGTGTCGCCAGCAAAGACCGGGTTATGAAATTTCAATCCATCAAGACCCAGCATGAAACCGTTTGCGCTTGTAAACTCTACCAGCAATCCCACCACAGTTGACAATGTGAAGAATCCATTAACAACCATTCTTCCTTTGAAAGGCTCGCCAGGAAAGTATTTTTCAGCATAGTCTTTGTTAAAATGTATCTGGTTTGAATTGTTTGTCATTAGTGTAAACCATATGTTGTCGGCATCAGTAACAGTTCTACCCTTGCTGCTTCTGAATTTCATTCCAACTTTGAAGTCCTCAAAATAAGGTCCTTCTTCCATCATACCAGATACATGACCAAGCTGGTAAATAAGGAACATCTTAACCTCACAAGAGTTTTTTAATTTATGGTTATTTGCTGATATCATGGTAAGCAGAGAGAAAATGCCTCTGCGTGGAATCAGGGTTCTCGAAGTAGGGACTTATGTGGCAGCCCCTTCTCTTGGTCTTATGCTCGCTCTTTTAGGTGCAGAAGTTGTGAAGGTAGAGCCACCTGGAGGTGATATAACCAGAACTCTGACACTTTGGAGCTGGGTAAACTACAACTTTCTCAAGAAAAGCATAGTAATAGACCTGAAGAGCAAAGAAGGGGTTGATGTATTCAGAAATCTTGCAAAAAAGGCTGATATAGTAATAGAAGCTCTATCCCCTGGTTCTGCATCAGGCTTGGGGATAGGGTTTGAAGAACTGAAGAAATTTAACAAGAAAATTCTCTATTGCTCTCTAAAGGGTTTTTCATCCAATAGCATTTATTCCAAAAGACCGGCATTTGATACCATAGCTCAGGCTGAGGGTGGGCTTATGTATAGCACTATGACCGAAAGTAATAAAGTGCCAGGAAGGGTAGGCAACCCGTCAGTAGACCTGACAGCTGCAACTTTTTCTCTTGTTAACATTCTTGCTCAGATGATTGCAGGTAGAAAAAAAGCGTCATACATAGAGGTTTCACTTTACGATGTTGTTGCATTCTGGAACAGTTACTGGTTCCCCTACATAGATAAACACAAAAGAGAACCTGAATATCTGGGCTCTGTTCATCCAGGATATTCGCCATATGGAGTCTTCAGTTGCGCCGATGGATTTGTGTTCATAGGTGTCATAAGCGATAGGCAGTGGCAAAGCCTTGCTGAAAGGCTTGGCTTGGCAGCTTCTGGCCTTGAAAAAATGAAAGACAGAATAAGAGAAAGGAAGAAGGTGAATGAGCTTTTGCAGGACAGGTTGAAGGATATTACAAAAGCTAAACTGATTAAAATGATAGGAAGCGAAGTTCCGTGCGCTGAAGTGAATAACCTCAGTCAGGCTATGAAAAAGAGCAGAATGCTTTCGCCAGGTTCTTTGAAGACTGTTAGATATAATGAGATATCATATCATGTTTTTCTTCCTCCCATAGGCTTTAGGAAGAGCTTCAATACCAGGCTTGAACCTCCTGCTATAGGAGCAGATACAAGGAGCCTTATGAAGGAAGCTGGGTACAGAGATTCTATAATAGATGATATGATAGGCAGGGGGATTATAGCATAGTATAGCATGACATAGCTTTTCTCAGAATTAAAACGTAAATACTCCCTCTTCATATACTCTCTTGATGATGCGCAAAGCTCTCGTAAGAAGAGCGATAAGCACAGCAGCAGTTGCGGCAATAATCATTGTCCTCGTAATAGTAGTTGTGGCTGCAGTTTACCTTTACACATCAAGCTCAAAGGGAGCTACTGGACCCTCAGTGATAACTATAGGAATGACTATGCCTCTATCGGGCTCTTTTGCTTCGGATGGGCAGATGAGCCTTGACGGTATCAAGCTATGGGCTCAAGATGTAAATTCAAGCGGAGGGATACCTGTAAAGAGTTTGGGAAAGAGCCTGCCTGTAAAGCTGATATACTATGATGATGGCTCAAACACACAGACTGTTGCAACTGATTACCAGACGCTTGTTACTCAGGGAGTTAACTTTCTTATAGCTCCATATTCAAGCCCCTTAACTCTTGCCGCTGCCCCTATAGCTGAAGCGAATCATATACTACTGCTAAGTCACGGAGGAGCCTCTGACACCATATGGGCCAAAGGCTACAAGTATGTCGTTGGAGTTCTCAGCCCAGCAAGCCAGTATATGCTGCCAGTGATAGATATGCTGAGCAGCCTTAACCCCAAGCCAACAAACATAGCATTCTTCTTCGGCAACGACCCATTCTCTCTTTCTGTAATGAAGTCTGTTGAGTCGTATGCAGTTTCAAAGGGATTCAATATAGTCTTTAACCAGACCTATCAGGAGTCTGCATCAGACTTTACGCCTCAGCTCAGCCAGATAGCATCTACTGGAGCACAGGTATTGATAGGCGGAGCACACTTTGTAGACGGTGAAACAATCATGAAGAATATAAATTCCCTTGGCTTGAAATTAAACCTTGTTTCACTTCTTGTTGCCCCAGATGACCCCCACTTCTACTCTGACCTGCAATCTCTGGCAAACGGGGTTACTGTTCCATCCCAATGGGAGCCCAACCTCGACTTCTCCAAATTCTCTCCATACTTTGGAAATATAAGCAATGGGCAGCAGTTCTACAACAGGTTCATGAGCACTTATGGCATTGCACCTAACTATGAAGCTGCAGAAGCCTATGCCACAGGTTTGGTACTAGAGAAGGCCATAATCGATAGCGGCTCTCTGAATTCTACTGTTGTAAGACAACAGCTGAGCAGTGAAAACTTCTACACATTCTATGGTCACTTCCAGATAGATTCTACTGGCAAGCAGATAGGTCATACAATGGTTGTTGCTCAGTGGCAGAACGGACAAAAGCAGACGATATGGCCCAGCGCTGTTGCAACTGCATCACCTCTTTACCCAGCATCGCTGCAGTCTCAGCCTGTAGAAACGATGAATAATGGAGATTCCAATGTATTCAGCCAGCTTTCCATATCTCCTGTAAGCCAAACGCCTCAGCTTCTACCTCTGGTCACTAATTATGCACCTGCATCTAATAGCATGAAGAATGATTAGAGCTGGTTGAATACCTATTTTTTATATACACCCTATTCCTATGCTGATTCATCATGGTCTCTGGCCTGCTGGTAGCTGAACTTGTGATCCTTGGACTTATGTATGGCTTGCTGTATGGTGTTCTTGCATTAGGCTTGAATATAGTATGGGGAGTAATGAGGGTTGTGAATATAGCTCATGGTGATTTTGTTATTGTAGGCTCATATACAAGCTACTGGGCATATATCCTTGCAGGTATAAATCCAATTCTTTCACTGCTTCTTACAATCCCTTTTGGATTTGCACTTGGAGCTGCGACATATTTTGGCTTGATAAAGAGAGTGCAGGGTTCAGAAGAGCTTATGTCTCTTTTCTTGACTTTTGGTCTATCAACCCTGATCGGAGGAATGCTGCTTTTTCTGTATAGCCCAACGCAGAGAGCTATACCTTTATTGCTAGGAAACTTCAGGTATTCTGAGTTATCAATACCTGTAAACATACTCATAGCATCAATCTATGCTGTAATCGTAGCTGTGGCATTGAGACTATTTCTCAGAAGGACCTTCTGGGGAAAGGCGATCAGAGCTGTTATAGAGGATAAGGTCTCTGCAATGCTTGTTGGTGTAAACCCCAGCATGGTCAGCTTTCTAACTTTTGGCATAGGAATAGCAATAGCATGCTCAGTAGGGTCCATTGTGATGCTTCTTCAGTCTGTATCCCCAACTTCAGGCCCCTATTTTACCCTCATATCATTCGTAATAGTTGTTCTTGGGGGGTTAGGAAATCCTGCTGGGGCTCTTGTTGGAGGAATAGTGCTTGGAGTGGTTGAAAGTGTATCGTCGATAGCTGTCAACGCTGCAGTCACGCCAGCTATAGGGTTCATAATACTGTTCATAGTGTTGATAGTGAGGCCTCAGGGTATTATGGGAAGCAAATGAGGTGAATTCTGTGTTCAACGGAAGCATGAAAAAAAGTATGATGAAGCCTGGCCTTATGCTCACATGGTTGATAATAGCAGTTATTCTTGTTGCAGCACCAACTTTTGTAAACCCTGCCGTGAGGTCTTTCCTGTTCTTTCTGCTCATGTGGATAGCTCTCAGTCAGAGCTTTAATCTCTTCACAGGGTTGACGGGTTATGTCAATTTCGGATTTGTTGTCTTTTATGGGATAGGAGGCTATGGCATGACTTTGAGCTTGCTAAGGTTAAACCTGCCAATCTATCTTGCACTCATTGTGGGAGGTCTTGTAGCCTCAGCATTTGCAGTAGCAGTTTCTCTTCCTGCTTTAAGGCTGAGAGGGGCATACTTTGCAATAGCAATGCTCAGTCTAGCTCAGGCTGTTTTCGTAATATTTGACAATTGGAATTTTGTCAACTCCGCAACAGGCTACACTATACCTGTTCAGTACTATAATCCTACCCAGCAGTATTATGCAATGCTTGCAATAGCAGCATCAACAACCATATCAGTCTTTCTTGTTCTAAACTCAAAGATAGGATTGGCGCTGAGAGCCATAAAGCAGAATGAGGAGGCTGCAGTTTCACTTGGCATAAACAGCACTCTATACAAGTCGATAACTCTGGCGATAAGTGCCTTCTTTGCAGGTCTTGCTGGAGGGGCTGCTATATGGGGTATTACTATTATAGACCCTCCATCAGCTTTCGATACATCTGTTACTTTAACAGTCATATCGATGACTATGCTAGGAGGCTTTGGCACATTGCTAGGGCCTGTAATAGGCGCTGGTATACTTTATTCTGTTGAATATTATCTTGGCTTGACTTATCCGTATCTGCATCTGATTATCTTTGGTGCGATAATAATAGCAACTGTTCTAGCAATGCCGCAGGGCATAATGGGAGTTATAAGCAACCTGATGAAGAAAGAAGCGAGGCAGATAGAAGTTAAGGTGAAGGAATGAGCATAATAGATGTGGTCTCGATAAGAAAGGTATTTTCGGGCCTAGTAGCTCTTGATAATGTATCGTTTCAGCTGGGCAAGAACGAAGTACTTGGCCTTATAGGGCCTAACGGAGCGGGCAAAACTACACTTTTCAACATAATAGCAGGGTTCATGAAGCCCACTTCTGGAAAAGTAATGTTCGAGGGAAAGGAGATAACCGGCAAGCCTTCAAACAGAATCTGCAGGCTAGGTATAGCAAGAACTTTTCAGATACCTAGGCCTTTTGGCGATATGACTGTTCTGGAAAACATAAGGGTTGCAAGGGAATTCAGCCACCATGATAGAATAGGCGCTGAAAGCATAAAAACAGAAATTATACTTGAAATGACAGGTCTGTCTGATAGAGCTAATATTGAAGCAAAGAAGCTAACCGTCTCAGAGAAGAAGAGACTCGAAGTTGCAAGGGCCCTTGCAACCTCTCCGAAAGTTTTACTGCTTGATGAGATAGCTGCAGGGTTAACGCCAAAGGAGGGTGAATGGGCCGTAAATCTGATGAAGCAGTTGCCAGAAATGTTTGGCATATCTGTAATCTGGGTAGAGCATGTAATGAGATTGTTGATGAAAGGAGTGCAAAGGGTAATTGTACTTGACCATGGAGTTAAAATAGCAGAGGGTAGACCTGAAGAGATCGTAAAAGATGAGAGGGTTCAGCAGGCGTATCTTGGTAAAAGGGTTGAGGGATAGATGAAAAATTCCCATCCTGATGATAATAACGAAGCGGCACTACAGGTTGAAGGATTGGATGCATCATACGGAGAAACAAAGATTCTGCATCAAGTATCTCTTGAAGTGAAAAGAGGAGAGCTTGTGGCTCTTGTAGGGTCTAATGGAGCAGGCAAGACAACGACTCTCAGGTCTATAAGCGGTATAATAAGGCAGAAGGCAGGTGAAATAATATTTGAAGGTAAAAGAATTAGCAACCTGCCTGCCAATGCAATTGCATCAATGGGGCTAAGCCTTGTGCCTGAAGGAAGAGGTCTCTTTTCTGGGATGACTGTTAAGGAGAACCTGGAGATGGGTGCATTCAGCAAAAGAGCAAGGTCTCAGATAAAATCAACACTTGAAGAAGTGTATTCTCTTTTCCCTATACTGAAGGACAGAGAAAACCAGCAGGCAGGGTCGCTCAGCGGAGGGGAGCAGCAGATGCTTGCAATAGGCAGGGCGCTTATGTCAAGGCCAAGCCTTCTTTTGCTAGATGAACCATCATTGGGCCTTGCTCCTATCGTTGCAGGAAAGCTGTTTGATACTCTTCACTCTCTGAAGGATGGAAAAATGAGCATACTTCTTGTGGAACAGAATCTCCATGCTGCACTGGATATAGCTGATAGGGCATACCTGCTCGAAAACGGAAGAATTGTGTTGAATGGAAGTGCATCTGAATTCAAGAATAATCCTCAGATAAGGGAATCTTACCTGGGTCTTTAAGCGATTAAAGTTGAAAGATGCATTCAGGATTGCGTTTCTGTTCGGCTACAATTCATGCCTCGGCATCTTTCTGACCTACGGTGTCTTTTTCAACAAGGTTGCTGCAGAATTTCACCAGCATGCTTTATCGACATCGACGGTATTTGCGGTCTTTGCCGTATCATACAGCATATCCTCTCTTTTATTGGGAAGGCTTATGATGTATCAAGGAGCGCCTAGAACTATTATGGCTGGAGGCCTGCTCATGGCGGCTGGCCTTGCCAGCTCGAGTCTTGCTCAGTCGATTCCGATGCTAGTGTTGACATATGGAGCTGTTGCAGGCGCAGGCTCCGGCTCGATGTGGCTTCCCACATCTTATGCTGTCTTTGAAACTTTTGACCATACAAAGGTCAGGGGTGTAACAGGTATTGTAAGCGCTGGAACAGCATTCGGTAGCCTCTTCTTTGCTCCTTTCGAAGCACTTTCCATCGTTTATTTTGGCTGGAGACTGACATTTGTCTTTCTTGCTCTCATAGTATTTCTACTAGCCATTGCAGCATATTTCAGCTCAAAGAACAGACCGCAAAACGATGCAATTGCAAACAATACTATATTAAAATTCAGGGATATAATAAGCCAGGTCAGCAGAAGAGGAGATTTCATAGCTCTTTATATCTATTACATGCTGGGTAATGCTTTTGCAAGGACTATTGTTATGATATTTGTTGTGCCTATGCTAGAAGCCAAAGGATTCTCTCTTTTCCTCAGCTCTTTCTCAACCGCCCTCATAGGGGCAGGAAGCATGGTTGGAAGAGGGTTCACCTCGGTAAAGAGGTTAAATGAAGAAACGATTGCAGGGATAAGCTTCATACTGCAGGGGTTATCAGCACTGATTTTGCCTTTTGTCTCGAACATATTTCTTGCCTATTTTCTCTCATTTATCTTTGGCATAGGTTATGGGGGCTACATACCTCAGTTTGCACTTATAGTAAGGAAAAGGTATGGTATGGCATATTATTCAGGAGTCTTTGGGCTCCTGCTGACAAGTTTCGGAATCGGAGCATTCTTTGGTCCTATAATAGGTGGTTATGCTTTGTTGGTTACAAAGGAGTATATGCAGATGTTTATTCTCTCTTCTGCTATAAGCATAGCTGTAGGCCTTCATCAGATAATCAGCTCAAGATAAATGGAATATCATTTTTCCTTCATGTACCTCTTTATGCCAGTCAGCAATCTTTCTACATCTTCGCTCGTATTATAGAAGTGAGGGGAGACCCTGACATGGTCAAACCTGCCTGAAACTATTACCTGCCTTGCCTTGAGCCAAGTTTATGGTGTGATTTTGCAGGAAATGTCACTATACCTGCGCCGGGGTTTATGTCCTCGCCGGGTGTAAGAGGCTTTATTCCAAGGTTTGCAATTCCTTCCATAACCTCTCTCTTTCTCTTTCTTATTGTTTGAAACCTCGAATTTTTATTGTTGCTGTTCACATACTTTGTTGCCTCAAGCGCCCCTCTTACAACTATTGGAGACCATGTTCCCCACTCAAACCTTGCAGCTTCCTTCGATGGTTTTGCAGAATCAAGAGGAAAGGGTCTGTCAAAAGGGTCACGGCCTTGTATAAGGCGTTCTATAACATTATCTTCTATGCCGTGCCAGCCTATGTAGCTGGGTTCCATTTCACGTAGCAACTCTTTGTTGATATATACACATGCGGCTCCATGAGGACCGCAGAGCCACTTGTAAAACCCGCAAACAAGCATATCTATGTTATCAGCCTTCACATCCAAAGGTATAACTGAAACTGCATGAAATGCATCAACGACAACCAGCGCCCCTTTTTCATGAGCTATATTGCATATCTGCTTTATTTCGTGCCTTGCGCCGCTGAACCACGATACATAATCTATAGCAATTAGAGCAGTCTCATCGTCGACCTCCCTTTCAAACGATTCTATTGGAGTGACACCTTCCTTTTGCCTCAGGAGAACCACCTCTTTTACCAGTTTACTTTCTCTCATCCTCTGCCATAAGACTACATTGGTTGGAAAGTTCAGCTCAGAAACAACAACTTTCTTTCTCTTGACGAACTTTAACGAGGAAGCTAGAGATGAGAGGCCTACGCTGACACTTGGGACTACAGCTATTTCCTCTTTTTCTCCTCCAACCAGCCTTGCAAACTCTTTTCTTAACTGAACAACATCTAACAGCCATTCTTCCCATTTTTCTCCGTTTAATTCCCAGTCTGATGTCAAATCTCTAATAGCTTTGGATACTCTGGCGGACGGAAGGCCTGCACCTGCATTATCCAAGTATGTTCTATTCTTTAATGCAGGAAAATCGGGAACATAAGTTTGCTTCAACATTCAAAGTATGGAGAAAAAGTGATAAAAGAGTTTCTAACTACATAAGACTACCTTGCCCTCTTCCTGTATGTGAAATATATGCTGAAATCGTAAATTATCTTTATGAAGGCTCCGGCCAATATTGGAAGACTGACAAAACCTATTGATAATAGAAAGCCTGTGACCGGAGAGCCGAACAGATTAGCTACACTTCTGGACGTGTTTGTCACAGCGTTGGCAACTACCCTTTGTTCCCTGCTGAATATGTTTATCATGAACGCCTGCCTTGTTGGTACGTCCATCTGGGATACACTCTGCCTAAGAAACAGAAACGATATCGCTGCTATAAGTGAACCGGCAATAGGAATGGCAAGGAGAAAGAAATTCGAAAGCAAATGGGTATAGACCATAGTCCTCAGGTTGCCAACTCTTTCCGCTATTAAAGGCGCCATGAATGTTGAAATGGCAGTTATTATATTGGCTACCAGAAATAACAAACCCAGTGAGCCAAGAGAGATGCGATAGACAAGGTAGAACCAATATGAAAGCAAAGACTGAGTTACGAATCCTCCTCCCAGAGCATCCATGAAATAGAGAATAGAAAGAGTTGTTATATCCTTCTTTGCTCTCTCATCTATTTTTACTGAATCTTCATCCTTGTTATATCTTACCGAAAGGTTCAGAGTTGAATACATAGCAAACATAAAGAGACCCACGAGACCGTAGAAAAGGTATAGAATCCTGAAGGAGATGAGGGAATTTCCCAGATATGAAGGGAGGGAAGAAGAAAATGCCCCAACAGAAGAAGCAACGTAACCTATTACGTTGTATAAGCCGTAAGCTCTTCCTGATTTTGATTCTCCTGCATAATTGGGTATTATGGCTGTTTCAACAGACTGAAAAGGTCCTGCTTCAGTACCTGTGACGCTAATGTTACCTATGAAAGAGGCAACAATTATTGCTGTAAAGCTATCCTCAAGAAAAAAGACCAACCCTGAAAGAAACATGAGAAAGCTAAATGCCAATATAATTCTTGAAGTTCCTATTCTGCTGTTAAACCAGGTAAGCAGTATATTGGAAGATATGTTGCCTGAGACTACAGCTGCGAGGTCAAGTCCAACGTAGAAGGGAGAAAAGCCGAGTATACTTAGGTAGACAGGGGTCATTATGCTGACCATTCCGAATGAAAACACTCTTAGAGCCTTGACAGAGTATATTGTGTAAAGCTGCTGCATCGCGCTTAAGTAGATTATAGGTTAGAATAGAATGTTACCTAGATAAAAAAAGTTTGAACTGAAAATATTCTACCTGCTTATCTCTCCCTTTCTTTTTGCTTCTAACTTATTCAGTGATGCATAGAATGAAGCCAGCTTCTTCGAATCCTTTGAATCTATTATGGCAACGTTGGTCTTCCAGTCTGCTAACTTCAGGTCTCTATGAGTTCCCTGATGCGTCCACCATTCAAGGCTGCCGTTCACAATTTCTAGTATACCTTCCCTTACAGTTGAGACATCGACATCCAACGGAGGGCTCTCAAGAATGCATAGAGCCTTTACTGAGCCGGGTCTTAATTCCTCCCTTTTTAACTGCTGAGAAGAAAATGGCTCTATCCTTATAGTTATCAGGTAAGGAGTCCTCATCCCTTGCCTGCTTGGCAAGTAGAACTTGAGTTCTCTGTTTGGCCTGAAGGAAAGTTTCTCATGTATCATCTCGGCCAGCTTATCGCTCTGGAAAGATGCTACGAGAAACTGGCCAAGTATATTCTCTAGCTCTCTGTCCCTCTGCTCTTCAGCCGACAAACCTACGGCGCCTTATCTATCAGCTTAAGAGCCCCTACGTTGAAAACTACATTTCCTGCATACACGTTGGGATGCGTAACGAGCTGTCTGTTGGCTTCACACAGTGGGAGGAGAGTCAATACCTCTTCTTCTACGATTTCCGTACTCATCATTATCTATCATGGACAACTGGTTCATAAATATTGTGTTGTGCAGATGTAATAGAATACTGATGAAAGAGAAATGCATTTGAGACTGACGGCAATGGGGATAGAGAGATGAACCGCATCCTGTTCGTTACAGATATACATGGCTCGGACAAACTTTTCTACAAGATGCTGAACGGATGCAAAATTTACGGTGCAAAAATTATAATTGTGGGAGGTGACATAGCTGGCAAAACTCTCATCCCTATATTCGCAAGCAATGATAAATATAGCGTAAACATCGATGGGCGGGAAAGGGTTATAGAGAGCAAGGAAGAGCTTGACTCACTTGTTAAGGATACAAGGTCACGTGGCGATTATCCATACATTACAACAAAGGATGAATGGGATGAGTTGATTAACGATAAGGAAAGGCTCGACTCAATCTTTGAAAGGCTTATAGAAGAAAACATCAGTAATTGGTGCAAGCTGGCTGAAGAAAGGTTGAAACCTCTTTCATCTAGGTTGGTCATGAATACCGGCAACGATGACCCTGTACAGCTTGGAAGAATAATAGAATCTTCAGGTTTTGTAGAGTACCCTAATGAGAAGGTGATTGAACTAGACCAGCATCATGAGCTTTTAAGCCTTGGCTATTCCAATATAACACCTTGGAAACTGCCAGGCGACCTCAGCGAAGAAGAGCTAGGTATAAAAATAGAAAGGCTTGTTTCTAATACAAGGAATGTAAGAAATGCTATTTTCAACATTCATGTTCCGCCTGTCAATACACATCTTGACCTTGCTCCAAAACTCGATGAGCAGCTAAGACCAAAGCTGAGTCCTGGAGGGGAGCCAGAATTTGTACATGTGGGAAGCAGTGCTGTAAGAAACGCTATAGAGAGTTATCAGCCTTTGGCAGGTCTGCACGGTCATATTCATGAATCGAGAGGCTATACAAAGATAGGAAGGACCCATTGCTTCAACCCAGGCAGTGAATACTCAATAGGAGTCCTCAAGGGGCTTCTGCTTAACATGTCTCAAGAAAAAATAGAAAGTCACATCTTTACATCCGGATAGGTCAGGTAGGAGGAAGCTCTTTCGAGATAAGCTCCAAAGGAATGCCCTTTGACTTGTGGTAGAAGTGTGAAATCAAGTATATTATTATCGCTAGGACAAATATAAGCAACATGCTTGCCACGTATACAGGGTTAAGCTCGATTCCTGTGAAGGAAGGAAGTATTGTTGAATAAGAGACGAAAAGTGAAAGCAATCCTCCAGCTATACCTGCTATCGTCAACAATGGCAGGCCTGCTACTTTCTTTCTCACTATAGATGGAGCAGAATCAAATAGTTCCTTCCTTCTGAACGGAAATATCGCTGCTGAGAACATCACTATTGCTACAGCCAGCCACCATCCGAAATTCGAATAGGCTAGATATCCGAAAACGGGTGTGTATACTGTAAGATAAAGCGAAAGATATGCAATTGCACCGTAAAAGGCAATTGCCAGATATGGCACGCCTCTTGATGTCACGTTTGCAAAGCTGAGCGGTATAATCCTGTCAAAAGACCATGCGAATATGTTTCTTACAGGTATGAAGAAGTATACAATTGCAAACCCGAAGAAGGTTAGAGCTAATCCAAACGGTACTGCTGCAACAAAGAAAGCATTGCTAGATATGAAGGATACAAGGTATGCTGGAGATGGAAGAGCAGAAGCATAGTTGTACCAGCTGCTGCTGCCCGAAGTTGCAAGGTATGATGCTGCAACAAGGAAATCATGACCGAATACCCTGTATATCTGGGTGTAAAGTATATAGATAACTAGAGCGAATATAACAGTTGAAAGCGGGATAGCCAATCCTTGAGACCTTGCAGGATTTCCCTTAACCTCTCCTGCGAAGTATGCACTGTTTGCATACCCTATATAGCTTAGCATCGTGTAAACTATTCCAGTAAGTGTTCCTCCCAGGGTTATAGTCCAATTCACACCCTGGCTCGAGGCTTGGCTGAGAATAGAATTTACTGTTGTACCTGACTTGGAGAAGGCATTGACGAAGTCAGCATGAGAAACAGGGATAAGTGCAGCGATAAACCAGACAAAGATTATAGCCTGAATAATGAATAAAGAGACTATGAACCTGAAGAGCCATTTGGTGGGGAGAAGCATGAGAAGAATTACAACAGTTACTATCACAGCTCCAACCTCGAATTGACCTGCCTGACTTGACAGCCAGTTTGATATCTGCATATAGTATTGATTTCCTGTTACTGATGCGAGGTTTGCAAACATCATCTGTAGGCCTTGAGAAGCAATAAGCTGAGGAAAGAGGCCTGCCCAGCTGACCATTATAGCAACAAACATTGCATTTGTCATGAAACCAATTGCAGGATGAATGATTCTGCTGACATATATGTAATCACCTCCAGTCCTCGGCATCGCTGTTGCAAGCATCCAGTATACAAACGCTACAAGCAGGTTAAGAAGAAGACCAACAAATACTGTGGAAGGAAGGTCTGCGTTTGGATAGAGTGCTGAAGCATATACAACCCAGAAGATGTTGACAAGTATTCCCATACCTATAAGGTTAGAGAGAAGGGCATCCCTGGCGCTGATTGCTCTGATTAATCCGGAGCTCTTTCTAACATATAGACTAGGTTTTTCATCTTGGCTTTCGTTGCTATCTGACATTACAGCGTCTACAAGGGAATTCAGATAAAAATCTTTCTGCTTTGAAATAAAAATTTGAAATTATGAGGTTATTATTGCCACTGCTCTTGCTGGACTTGCGCTGCCTCCATACAGAGGTAGAGGCAAGCCTACAAATGTAAATCTTCTGCCTAAGAGAGATTTCAGGTTTGCAAGGTTCTCGAATATAACTATTCCTTTGGGAAGGAGTTTCTTATGAGCATTGAAAGGAGCTCTGTCAGGGCTAGGTGCATCGAATCCAACCGCTTTTAACTTGAGCCTGATTATTTCATCGCATGCGTCTTCAGATAAAACAGGATGGTCCATCCAGTCCTTTTCTCCTGCCTTATCTGTGTATCCTGTGTAAAATAGTAGTATAGATATACCTTTCAACCTGTCTGATGCTTTTTTTCTTATGTCCTCTGCAGTTATTTCATATTTTGGCTTTACTTTCGAAAAATCAAGCACAAGCCCTTCTCCTATGAATGAAGATGCATCGAGCTTTTCAACAGTATCAGCCCCATCTATAAAGTGTGATGGTGAATCGACATGAGTTGCTGTGTGCTCAGCAAAAATCCATACGTTTGAAAAGTAACCATTATCCCTTACAGTTGTGTATGTTGCCTTGAGGGGCATAGGATAACCTGGAAAGACCGGCGTGGAAAGGCTCTTTATTTGCATCGAAAGGTCTATTACTTCTTCGACCTTCATGGCTGCATAAGGGCATTGCTTTAGGTAAATAAACGATTTTTTAGCTGGCTTGCTATGCTGAAGGCGCATGTCATCGTTCAGAAGGGTTAGAGCTATTGCCCATGCAAGCTCTGCAAACCTGGGTGCTGGATTTGATGTGTTTGCTGTTGCACTGAAGGAGCCTTACGATTACGTTGAAGTAGAAAAGACTGAGAAAGAAGGAGTAGAGCTGATTATGGATGGTATGGGAGCTGATATACCTAACGATACTGAAAGGAATGTTGCATCTGCAGTCGCAAAAAAGATGATGCAGGATTACAGTGTAAGCTTCGGTTTGAAGATAAAGGTCGGTAAAGGGGTGCCTATAGGCGTAGGACTTGGAAGCAGCGCTGCCTCTTCTGTAGCATCAGCTTTTGCTATAAACAAGCTGTTTGAGCTGGGTCTTAATGATGCTCAGCTCATAAATTTTGCCAGCTATGGAGAATTTGTTGCATCAGGTGTAGCACATAAGGATAATGTAGCAGCAAGCCTTCTTGGAGGCTTCGTAATGTTAAATGGCAATAATGGCTTTACATTCAAGAAGATAGAGCCAAATCAAAACCTGGCATTTTGTTTAGCCATACCTGAAATCAAACTGCCCAAGAGAAAGACCGAATATTCGAGGTCGATACTGCCTAAGCAGATTCCTATAGAAGATGCTGTTATGGCTATTTCTGGTGCCTCATACATAGCTGCAGGCTTTCTGCTTGATGATGCTGACATGATAGGTAGAGGCATGATGAGCAGCTTTGTAGATAAGGTAAGAAGTAGGCTGATAAATGGCTTTGAGCAAGTTAAGGATTCAGCAATCAGAAAAGGAGCGAGCGGAGTCTGCCTCAGCGGCGCCGGTCCATCAATGATTGCAATTGTTGATAGAAGGAAAGCAGAGCCGGGAAAAGTTGTTGATGCCATGGTGCAAGCTTTCAACGAGAGAGGAATAAAAGCAAAAAGCATTGTAACTTCAGCTGGAGGGGGAGCGTCGGTTGTCTATGCTGAATGATTGGTACTTTCAATGCATCTCATGCAATTGGGAGAAGCCAATTTCTCAACCAGACCCGGTGGGATTTCTATGCGAGAAATGCAATGATTTACTGCAAATTATTGTAAAAGATAAATTTCCGAAAAGAGAGGAGCTGTTTGCTAAAGATGTTCAGATATCTGTTTGGAAGTATGTAACAGCTCTACCTGCAAGCAAGAAGGTCAGCCTGGGAGAGGGAGGGACGCCTCTTCTTAAGTCGAGGAATCTTGGAAAGCTGCTGGGAGCAAGGAATCTTTACATAAAGTATGATGGTATGAATCCAACAGGCTCTTTCAAGGACAGAGGAATGACAGTTGCTTTGGCAAGAGCTATAGAATCTGACGCCAAGATACTTGTATGCGCATCAACAGGCAACACTTCGGCATCTCTGGCAGCCTATGCTGCAAACGCAGGGTTAAAATCAGCTGTGCTGGTGCCAGAAGGGAAAGTTGCAAAGGGAAAGCTGGTCCAGGCATTAGCTTATGGAGCAAAGATAATTAAGATTAGAGGAAGCTTTGACGCTGCGCTTGAGATGATTAAAGAACTGGTTACAAGGGATAAGAATTTCTACCTTATGAACTCCATAAACCCTTTCAGGGTTGAGGGGCAGAAGACAGCTGCATATGAAATATATGAACAGCTGGGGAGTGTGCCAGACTACGTTGTTTTGCCTGTGGGAAACGCCGGCAATATCAGTGCCGTCTGGAAAGGTTTCAAGGAACTTAAGGAATGGGGAATAACAGATAAGCTGCCTTCTATGGTGGGTGTGCAAGCTGAAGGGGCTGCGCCGATAGCTGAGGCAATCCAAAAGGGTTATGACAGACCTAGGGTATGGGAAGAACCAGAAACCAAGGCATCTGCAATAAGAATAGGCAATCCTGTTTCATGGAAAAAAGCTATGAATGCTATAAAGGAATCAAAAGGCTTTGCACTAACAGTTAGTGATGCCGAAATCCTTGAATCAAGAAGAAAGCTTGCAGCTTACGAAGGAATATTTGTGGAGGCTGCAAGCGCCTCTCCCGTAGCAGCTCTAAAAAAGATGCCGGAGAAAGATGGTGTTACAGTATGCATAGCAACAGGGAATGGTCTGAAGGACCAAGAATTAATAGAATGGAATCCCGAAGAACTACCTACTGCTGACAATGCAGAAATGCTAAAGATGAAAATGATGAAGTAGCATCATTCTAGAAGTTTGATGCATGATTTTAAAATTTTTGAACAGTCTGTTAAATTACGTAGTTTTATCTATATTGCTATTATTACCTATTGACAGGTGATAGAATAGAATGATATCGATAGCTGCACTAACTGCAATAGGTGCTGCAATTGGAGCAAGTGCTACAGCTGCTTTTACAGGTGATGCTAGTACTGCAATTCAAATGGCAAGTTCTGTTCCTCACGGATTGAACGTAGCTCTTTCACATGTCCCTGCATGGACACATGCTCATCAAGTTCTTCTGCAACATCTTCAGCTATACACCCAGAACAGTTCTGCCGGAGCGGCTTCTGGCGCAGGTATAGGGCTAGGCCTGAAGAAAGCTCTTCTGCATCTGGCCAGTCATTAAGTTTTTTGCCTATTTTTTTCTGATTAACTCTATAGTCCACCTAGCTGTCCTTGTAATTGCTTCATCAGCAGTGAATCTAGGTCTCCAGCCAAGAGACTTGAGCCTGCTTATATCAAGGTGCACTATAGGATTATCTCCTATCCAGCCCCTTTCTCCCCCAGTATACTTTCTCTTCACTCCTTCAAGTTTCATTTCTCTAATCACTATATCTGCAACTTCATCAACAGTTTTATTATCTTCTACAGCCAAATTGAATATGTTAACCCTGCCTTTGCCTTTCTTATAGCCTGTCATGATTCCTTCAACACAATCCTGAACATAGATGTATTCCTTGCTCTGCTTACCATTTCCAAGTATCTCCAGCTCTCTTGAATTCCTTGCAAGCTTATGTACGAAATCCCAAATTACGCCCCTTCTGCACCTCTCTCCTACCACGTTGGAAAACCTGTAGGCCCAGAAGTTCAGCTGGCTGAATTGAATGTATGCTTCTGTATATGCTTCACATGCAAGCTTTGAGGCACCATAGAGAGATGTCTGGATTGGTGCATATGTTTCCGGGGTAGGTCTCACATCCGCTTCTCCATAAAGTGCTGATGTGGATGCAAATACAAGGTCATTAACTTCGTTCTTAAGCATCGCCTCAAGCAAATTAATATGCCCAACCAGGTTGTTCTGAAGGTCTGCATAGTGGTCTTCTAAGCTCTTCCTTATGTTTGCCTGAGCTGCCATATGGAAAACCACATCCTGTCCCCGCAAGACCTTCATCAGCAATTCGGCATCCCTCATATCCCCTTTTATGAATCTGAAATCTGGATTGTCCTTTAGGTGAGAAAGATTCTCCAACCTACCTTCGGTTAAGTTATCATAGGCTGTAACTTGATACCCCTCTTGCAGAAGCATGTCGACAAGATGGCTTCCAATGAAGCCTGCACCTCCAGTGACGAATGCCTTCATGTTAAGGGCTTTGAAGGAGCAATAGTTAAGCGTTAATGGAGTAGAATCTGCTTTAAAAAATTATTCCTAAATGAACCTCTCAAGGTGAACAAGTACTGCAAGCAGAGCCACATACGAAAATGCAAGGAATGAAATAGCAAAAGAGGGAACCATATAGCCATCTCTCAGCCACAGGACCATATCTATCACCCCTGAAAGAGTGAGGACTAAGATTGAAAGGTAAAGTATTCCTCTTAGTAAGGAGTGATTCAATTCCTAGCACCTCCTGCCAAATAGGAGATATGGAATGAATTCACATTTAATTTATATTCTAAAAGGCAAATAACATTGCATGATAAACCAAAACGACCTTTCATTTACAGCACCAAATGATCTGTGCATGAGAGGTATTTGAAACCTGCGGCTTGGAGCATTCATTCTTAAAAATGATTAATCATTAGACTGCCTTTTAAGTTCATTTATTCCAATCAATTTTATAGCAAAAAATGCAGATAAAAGGGATAGCAAAGAAATGCAGAAGGCAAGAAGTTCTTCCACTTCAAAGCCTAGAATATTTGAGAATGGTACAAGAAAATCCATCATAAAACCTGATATGAAAATCAGTGGTACGAATAATCTTTTCCTGTAAATAACAGCAAAAATAGCTAGCAGACCCCATGAAAAATGAGCCATGATTGACGATATCCTTTCAAGAACAGAATAAGTAACAAGAGGAATCGCCTTCGATAAGGGATAAAACAGTTCGGGCTGCTTTGCAATCAGAATCTGATATACAGTTTGCGCCTGCTGCAAACCTGATGACAGTATTGTATAATATGCAAAGTAGACCAGAAGGGAAATTATGCCTAGCAGCACACCGTTTTCCCAGAAGGCAAGGCCCAAGCCATAGCCTTCAGCATCGTCAGAATTCAATCTTCCATTGCCAGTGGCAAACTTGGCCACAAGAATTGCGATTCCGCCTTCCAAAAAGGCTGTTTGAATGCCATAATAGAAGCCCAAAGCTACAGTGTTATGACCTGCAAGAGAATTGTAAGCGTTAAAGCTCAGCAGCTGGACGATATACTTTATAGCTATCGCTGATGAGTATGCAATAAGAGAATACAGAAGTGCATTCCTGCTAAGCCTTCTTTTTGAACGCCAGAAGACAAGAAGAAATAGACATACTGCTGTTATTATGGCAGGACCAGCTGCATAGATCAAATCTATGTTTTGCATTTGAACCGCCTGCTTGGAATACAGTTATATACTGATTGATAACGCTTTCACGCGATGAAAAGGGTACTTGTTCTTGACGAAAAAGGTTCAAGACTGCTATACGACCCGTTCAATCTTAAGATCCTGAGAATTTTAATTCAGAGTGAGATGTCAGCAACAGAACTTTCGAGGAAGCTGGGAATACCTGTTGTAAAAGCGTGGAGAAGGCTTGCGAAGATGGAGAAACAGGGAATCGTAGAGTTAAGAAGAGTTGTTAAAGTGGGAAATCTGGAGAAGAGAATTTACGGTGCATCAGCACTGCGTTACATACTTGCTGAGATTCTCAGCATATTACCTTCAGACCCTGACTTGAAGAAAGCATATCTGCTATTTCTTGAAATTCAAAGAAAGCTGCTTGAAAGACAGAACACAGTTGAAATGAGTGCAAAGAAGAACCTTCTTGACTTTTATATATGTTCTGACTTGCTCGGTTTTGTAGAAACTATGCAGTCAGAAGAGACGTTAAAAAAGTTGAAAGAGGTCAGGTATTATCTCGAAGAATACTCAAAGAAGATATGAAAAAATGTTGAACGGTTTTGCGAAGAATCTGAGTGCTTTTAATTGCTAGTTGTCTCATCTTCTCAACCTATAATTCAGCTGCCGATGGTGAAAAAGTAAATATATTTTGAGATTGAGATGTCGCCAGATTGCTCATATCTGGAAAAGGGCAGATTATTGAAGGTCAAAAGAGAGTGGTTCTTGTCTTCCTAGCTTTATGTTTTATAGTGGGCTTGGGAATTGTAATTGCGTTTCCTCATCAGGCAGCTGCTGATTCTGCATCGTTAACTATCAGCTATGTCCAGAATGCAACTGACCAGGGAGGTCAGCCGTTAGCAATGACTGCAGTTACAAACGGGTTTACGGCTTCAAAGATAACATGGTATCAAAACGGAAGTGTTGCTGGAAGCGGTAGCATTTTTGTACTGCAGCCAAATAAGGTTGGAAGATACAACATAACTGTGGTTGCTTCAACATCTACTGGAGGAAGTTTCATTGCAACAGCGTTCTTCTTTGTCAACCAGCCTCTTTCCATAGCCAGCTTCGACGTTCCTCAGAGTACTTCAAATGGTAGAGTTACAGCGACTGTATCTGTGTTTGGTGGTACACCTCCTTTCCACTATTTATGGTCTCTTAACCAGAAGACCCAGCTGGGCTGCGGTTCTTCGACGCAATGCACGTTTAATTTGACCGAGCAGGGAATGAATAATATATCTGTAACAGTATTTGACAGCGCAAACTTCCAAGTGCAGACTCAAGTCGCACATGTGTTATATCAACAGGCCTCTAATGCTTCTTCAAATTCGACACTTTTGTATGCTGGTGCTGGAGGTGGAGTTGTCATAGCTGCAGTTATGGTCTATCTTTTTATGGCTAGAAGGAAGACAGGAATTGAAGAGAAGAGCACGGCTGTCTCTGCTGAAGCTCCCATCAAAGAGCCTGCAATCCAGCAAAAGAGATATTATGACGAGAATTACAATATTGGGGCTGCTGGGAAAACGGCTGAGATACCTTCTCCAGTCGTAAAGATTGTCGAGGAGCAGCCCAAACAGCAGAACTATCAAAAAGAATTTCCGGCTTCAGTTCAACCTAGGCAGAGCTATACGATTCAGACTCCTAAACAGGCTACTGAAGTAGTTGATAAGCAGAATATGGTATCAAAGACTCTAGAGCCTGTAGTCAAGAGCGTTCCTCAAACCCCCAGAACTGCAGACCTTGTAAACGACCCGGCTAAATGGATAGTTCAGTGTGTACATGGAAAGGGGTTCTGGCCTGCCGAAAGAGGTGCACTGCCGAAATCGGAACTGGAAAAGGAATTTAAGAAAAAATTCCCTGATATAACCCTTGCGAACTTCAACACTATACTGTTTGACCTGGTATATAAGGATAAGATAGATTCTGAAATTGTCAACGGTCAAGTTGTTCTGAAGCCCAAACTTCGAAGCTAGAACTATTTCATCAATTGAGCTGTCTGATTATTTGCAAGAGATGAGAAAACTCCTCTTTCTCATTCTTAACAGGAATGTGCATGAGAAGTATTTCGTCCAGGCTCTTGAGCACATCTTTTATTTTTTGAACTATCTCCTCTTTGCTTCCCCATATAGTCAATGCCTCTGCAAGTTTTGAATATGAAGATGAATCATTAGCCAGGTCATATCCTGCATTCCTGAACATGTTATAATAGAATGGCATCCTGGCATATTGCCTGACCCTCTCTTCAGCAGAAGCTATAACTGCAGGTCTGTCTTCGCTAACTGCTACCATAATGTGAGCTACAATAGGAGGCATATCTCTTCCTGCCTCTGCTGCTCCTGACTTCATTGCTGGCAAAGCCTTCTCTGTCAGGTATGATATTGGGCACATCCAGGAGATAGCCCCGTCTGAGATTTCACCAGCCAATTCAAACGTTTTAGACCCTAAGGCTGCTATCAATATAGGAATCCTTGCAATCTGGTCTGTCTTCACTTTAAGGTTGAAGTATTTACCTTGAAACTCTGATGAACCATTGTATAGGAGCTGTCTCAAGGAAGTTACATATTCTCTTAGATATTTCAGGGGCTCGTTCATCTTTATTCCATACTGCTCTTCTATGATGTGCCTATGACTGACGCCTATGCCAAGTCTGAATCTGCCTGGAGCAAGGTCGTTTATTGCAAGCGCCTGCTGTGCTGTTGCTACTGGATGCCTGGTATAAGCCTGAACTATGGAAGTACCCAGTCTAATCTTATCCACACTTGCCGCAACTGCTGCTAGAAGAGTTAGCGTATCCCTATACATAGAACCCGAAGAGGTGAACCAGACCTGCCTAAATCCTGAATCCGCAATAGAAGATATCTTCGAAACAGCATCACTTACGTTGCTGGCTCTAACATTTATTCCTATTCTCTCAGCATAAGCAAGTTTCCTTACTTTTGAGGACTTTAAAAAGTCTTGAGATAATGCAATGTTACTCATTCCAAGACAGATTGTGATGATAGGTTAATAAATAGAACTTTGCATGCATTTGAAAAATTGCATCAGTTTTTGCATTACAGATAGAAATCAACAAAAGTTTAAAACGGTATTTAGGAAGGTGTGTGCGAAGGGTGAGTGTAAAGGATGACCCCTGAAGTTAGTGGTAAGCCAAGCTATGTCAAGTTTGAAACTCCTAAGGAGCTTGTTGAAGCTGTTTATGAGGCGGTAAGGCAAGCAAGGCAGACAGGGAAAGTAAAGAAGGGAACGAACGAAACAACAAAGGCAATAGAGAGAGGTGTTGCTAAGCTTGTTGTTGTTGCTGAGGATGTTGAGCCTCCCGAAGTTGTTGCTCATCTACCAATTCTTGCGGAAGAAAGGAAGATACCTTATGTATACGTAACGTCAAAGCAGCAGCTAGGTCAGATGATGGGTATAGATGTTGCATCTGCAGCATGTGCAATTGTAGAAACAGGCGAAGCCCAGCCGTTGATAGAACAGATCCTCTCTTCGTTATCCAAGGTTAAGAAGGGCTGATTTAATTGAGCAAGCAGTCGGAGGAAACACTGACTCCTGCTGAAGTGATACAAGTAGTCGGAAGGACAGGAGTTGCTGGAGAGATTACACAGGTAAGAGTGAAGATTCTTGAGGGAAGCGATAAGGGGAGGATACTGACTAGAAATGTCAAAGGTCCTGTAAAGGTTGGAGACGTTTTAATGCTGAGGGAAACTGAGAGGGAAGCAAGGAAGATAAAGTGATTTATGGGCTAGTTAAACCTATAGAGCTTTATTATCACCGTCTAATTTATATTCACCTGATGAAAGGCAGGCGTCATAAGGAAATTATTCCAAGGTGATTTGAATGCTCAGTCTGAAGAAATGCAGCTTCTGCGGTAAAGATATAGTCCCTGGAAGAGGAATCACTCTAATAAGAAACGACGGCTCTGTGTATAACTTCTGCAGTTCGAAATGTAGAATAAACCAGCTGAAACTGAAGAGGGACCCAAGAAAGCTAAGGTGGACCTCAAAGTATGTCAAGGCTGCAAAGGGGCTCTGATAGGATATGGTAGCTGAAGAAAGAACTCTGATAGTAGTTAAACCAGACGCCGTAAAAAGAGGTCTGGTAGGGGAAGTGATATCAAGATTTGAGAGAAAAGGGTTCAGAATTGTAGATATGAAGTTGATGAATGTTAGCAGAGCTGTTGCGGAAGAGTTCTACTCTCCTCATTCGTCTAAACCTTTTTTCAAGGAGCTTGTCAACTTCTTCACATCAGGGCCTGTTGTTGCTGCTATACTTGAAGGAAGGGAAGCCATAACAGTAGTAAGAAGCATGATCGGTGCTACTGATTCTGCAAAAGCACTACCAGGAACTGTAAGAGGAGATTTATCGTTAGGATTGACCGAGAATGCAATTCATGCTTCTGACTCGAAAGAAAGCTTTGAGAGAGAAAGTAAAATCCTTTTTGGAAAATGAATTATAGTTAACATTAATTTTGTAATCTATACCTATATAGAGTAGCGTCAGCAAGTATAACGGGGTTGTTCAGCCATGTCAGTCATACTGGAGAAGAATATAAGGCAGCCTATAATCGTTGTTCTTGGACACGTAGACAGCGGAAAGACCAGCTTACTTGACAAGATGAGGGGTACAGCAGTACAGGAAAGAGAGGCAGGAGGAATAACACAGCAGATAGGAGCCAGCTTCTTCCCTCCAGAAGTTCTGCTTAAAATATGCGGACCTCTTGTAAAGATGTTTGGAGGAAATGTAAGAATACCCGGCATTCTTGTCATTGACACACCTGGCCATGAAGCCTTTGCAAATCTTAGACTCAGGGGAGGTTCCGCAGCAGATATAGCTATACTTGTAGTTGACACGACGAGAGGGCTGGAGGCACAGACTCTCGAATCGATAGAAATTCTGAAGAACAGGAAAGTGCCGTTTGTAGTTGCTCTGAATAAAATAGACCTGATCCCTGGATGGATATCTGACCAGAAGAGACTTGTCAAGGATGCGTCAAAACATCTTCAGCAGGCTACTGTTGAGTTGCTTGACCAGGCTATCTACAAGGTTGTAGGTCAGCTTTCACAGGTAGGCTTTGCTAGCGAAGCGTATTATAGGGTTAAGGATTTTACAAGGGAAGTTGCCATAGTCCCTGTAAGTGCAAGAACTGGAGAGGGTATAGCGGAGCTTCTTGCAGTGCTGGTAGGTTTATCTCAGCAGTACCTTGCGAAGAGATTGCAAGTAACAGGAAAACAGCCAAGAGGGATTGTGCTGGAAGTGGAAGAGACCCCGGGTTTAGGGCCTACTGCAAATATAATATTGATAGATGGGATGCTTAAAGTTGGGTCCACTATACTTGTTGCTAAGAGAAATTCTGTCGAGGCTGTAAAGGTCAGAGCATTGCTGCTACCAAAGCCTCTTGATGAGATGAGGGACCCGAGGGACAAATTTGAACCGGTTGAGTCAGTGCATGCTGCTGCAGGAGTAAAGGTAGCTGCTCCAGGCCTTGAGGGGGTATTAGCAGGCTCGCCAATTATAGGAGTAGTTGAGGGGAGCAAAGAAGAAGAGTTGAGAAAAGCAATAATGGCCGAAGTGAGAAGTGCAATAGTTGAGACCGAACAGGAAGGTGTTATTGTAAAGGCAAATACTCTTGGCTCTCTTGAAGCGCTCACGAGTATGCTGAAGAGGGCAAATATACCCATAAGAATTGCAGACCTGGGTCCTGTAACAAAAAACGATATAGTGCAAGCAGCATCAGTTGCGATGAAAGACAGGTATATTGGGGTTATACTAGCATTCAGCGTTAAGGTGCTGGAGGATGCAGAGGAGGAAGCTGTCAGGAGAGGTGTAAGAATCTTTAGCGATTCCGTGATATACAGCCTCATCGATGCATATTTGGCATGGGCAAGGGAAGAGAAGGAGAAAGAGGAGAGGATGGCTTTTTCTTCAATAACTCCTCCCTGCAAATTTTTACTGATGAAGGGATTTGTATTCAGAAGAAGCAATCCTGCGATATTTGGTGTGGAAATACTTGCCGGCAAGTTAAGGCAGAAGTCAAAGGTGATGAACTCTTCTGGTGAAGAGGTAGGCCAGGTTCAGCAGATACAGATTGAAGGACAGGAGGTAAGCGAAGCACAGCAAGGCTCAAAGGTTGCTGTATCCATGAAAGAGCCTGTTGTAGGAAGGCAGATAAAGGAAAACGAAACACTTTACTCCTTACCCACTAGCGATGAAGCCAGAATGCTTGTTCAAAGGTTCTATGACCTGCTGACTGAAGAAGAAAAGGGTGTACTGAACGAAATAATACAGATAAGGAGAAAGGTCCAGACTCTTTATGCCTTCTGATTCATTCAATTGCAGGCAGAAACTACATTTCTTTCAAAGTTGAAGCAAGTAAAGCTATAGTCTCCTCATCCAGAGGTTCCATTGTTTGAAAGTAGAACTTCTCTATTCCCCAGGTAATTCTATCGCTCAGCTTCTCTGCAAACTGTTCTGGTGTGCCGATTATCGCATTCCTAGATTCTAACCTCTTCAAGTACTCCTCAGGTGTGGATTGTATTGAAAGTGCATTCATCCTGCTTACCACTTTTCTTCTTATTTCTGATTCGTCTTCTCCGATAATAAATGGACCCATCTGAGAAATTAACTTGCCAGAAGAGAGATTTTGCTTGATATTGAATAACTCTTCCTTTGATGGTGCAAGCAAGTTCCATTCATCGGCAAAAGATGAAGCTGACTTTACAAGGCTGATTGATTTTCCTCCTATAACCAAAGGAATATTTGCTAATTGGCTGTTGATTTTTGCTTTTGCATAGAAATGCTTGCCGTTAAATTCAACATATCCTTCCCTTGTTAAGCCATGTATGATTTTTAGCCCTTCCAGCAGTTGCTCTTTTCTTATTTTGAATCCAGGGAATTCAAATCCGAAGGCTCTATATTCATCCTCATACCATCCCATCCCTAATCCCAGTTGAAGTCTTCCTGACGAAAGAGAATGAATTGTCAAAGCCATTCTTGCGAGAAGGGCAGGATTCCTAAACCCTATTGGAGAAACAAGAGGGCCAAATTTTATGTTTGAGGTTGATACCGCTATTGCACCGAGAGTTGTCCAGCATTCAGGTGAATCTATTCCTCTTCTTCCTGAAGTGGGGAGAAGATGGTCAGAACGAAGGATGTAACCAAAACCCAGCCTTTCTGCCATTTTGGCTGCTTTAACAACATCTTGAGAAGCAAGACCTTCCTGAGGCTCGAGCATTATTCCACATTTCTCTAGAAGTGTCAACGACAAAAGATTGCGGAAAAGAAGGATAAACTTTTTTGGATTTGCGACTCGAATGACGAATGCTCGATATTTATTATAAAGAGCTGGACGAACAGAGTCAAGCATTAAAGGTTGTAACACCTTTCTGATTCACTTACGTTGTATTTGTCATAATTGAGCCTAACAATATACCATAATAGGTTTGCAGTAGATATGGATTGATATCTGTTATTGGCATAAAAACCTTCAAGGTTCAGGAAGGATTTCGGAAAACGTTAAATGCATGCTTCAATCGGGAGATGCACGATGCCAGAATTTCTGCTTGTTTTATCGGACCCCAAGACAAGAAAGTCTGTGAAGGTCAACCTTCAGGACCCCAAGTCTCAGCTTTTCCTAGGTCTCAAAATAGGTGATACTGTAGATGCATCGTCGGTCGGTCTACCGGTTAAGCTGAAGATAACTGGAGGAACTGACAGGTCTGGTATACCTATGAGGCGAGACGTATTGGGCTCTGGAAAAAGAGCCGTAATCTTATCTGACCCCCCTGGGATAAGGGTCAAGTACAAAGGATATAGGAAGAGGAAGCTTGTTAGAGGCAATACAATCTCTGCAGACATATATCAGATAAATGCAGCGATAGTAGAGGGGAACCTTCCGGAAGCGCCTGCTCAGCAGGCTTCTGAGCCAAAGACAAAGAAGTAAAAACTCATCAAATCTTTATCAATACTTCTAATACATACCCTGCCATCTTGTCAGGCACGAAAGCGGGTAAGAGAATACCAAGACAGCCAGAAGTCAATGTTGGAACTGTGGGGCATGTAGACCATGGTAAAACAACAATAACGGAAGCTTTGACTGGTAAATGGACATCAGCGCACAGTGAAGAGCTGAGAAGAGGCATAACGATAAAGGTAGGTTATGCAGATGCTGCAGTCTACAAATGCACAGGCTGCCCGCCTCCAAAATGCTACAATACTGAAGGAGAGTGCAACGACTGTGGTGGCGAACCTCAGCTACAGAGGGTTATCAGCATAGTCGATAGCCCTGGTCACGAAAGCCTCATGGCCAATATGCTGAGCGGTGCAGCGATAATGGACGGAGCGCTTGTTGTAATCGCTGCTAACGAGCCTGTTCCACAACCACAGACAAAGGAGCATCTTCAGGCTTTAAAGATGATAGGGGTTGACAAGTTAGTAGCTGTACAGAACAAGGTTGACCTTGTTACCTACCAACAAGCAAGAGAAAATGCAGACAAGATAAGCGATTTTCTTGAATCTTATGGGTATAAAGGTATTCCAATAATACCTGTTTCGGCCCAGAGAAGGCTTAACATAGATGCTCTAATTATGGCGATAGAGCATTATATACCGACTCCAAAGCGAGACCCGAATTCAAACCCCTTCATGTATGTGTTAAGGTCTTTTGATGTCAACCTGCCTGGCAGTAAGGTGGAAGAGCTGAAGGGCGGAGTGATAGGAGGTACTTTGCTCAGAGGCACTCTTAAAGTTGGAGACGATATAGAAATCAGACCAGGCATTTATGATTCAGTAAAAGGCAGGTATCTACCTGTGACCACAAAAGTATCCAGCTTAGGTACAAGTGCAGGTTTTGTGGATAAAGTGCATCCAGGCGGGCTGATAGCAATAGGAACGCTGCTTGACCCCTACTTTACGAAAAGCGATTCCCTTGCTGGAAATGTCGTAGGACTTCCAGGGACTCTCCCTCCTGACGTTGATACCATAACATTCCAAGCTGACCTTTTCGATTCAGTCCTCGGAGCATCAGAGAACATAAAGGTAGAACCTATAAAGATGGGAGAAATACTGAGGCTGAATATAGGGACAGCTACAACGGCAGGCTCTGTTATTCAGTTGAAGGGAAAGAAGGTGACTGTAAAGCTGAGGAAACCTGTATGCAGTGAACCTGATTCCAGAATAGCTATCAGTAGAAGGATAGCTGACAGGTGGAGGCTGATAGGTTCAGGCATACTATCGAAGTGAAGCGCTTTGCTCCTTGTACTTGATAGCAGCATACTGATGATGGCCAAGCCAAATTCAATGAACTTTGACGAAATAGAAAAAATTACAGGCAGGTTAAAACTTGCAGTGCCCAAAGCAATAGTGGAAGAGCTGCAGCAGTTATCAAAAGGTAAAGGAGTAAAGGCTATGAGAGCAAGGTTTGCGCTTGATTTAATAGGTAAAATGGGAATCGAAATTATTAAAATTGATACTGGAAAGGGTGATTACTCCCTTCTTAACCTGGCAAACAGAGGAGAGGCTATAATAGCGACTATGGATAGAAACATAATAGAGAACCTGATTAGGAGAGGGAAAAAGGTTGTTACTCTAAGAGATGAAAGGCCTGTTCTCCTAGGCTAAGTGTATACATCTTTCTACCCATGTAGTATATTTATCCATCAAAAATGCTGTCTGACGTATATTTAAAAAGATTAAAATGAAGGGATAAGGTAGCATGCTGGGAGAGGCAGCAATTCTGTCGTGAGGTAATGGTATGTTTCAGCTAATAGGATTGACCGATGTAGTTAGGATACCGCCGGATAAATTCAACGGCCCTCTAGCCGAGGTAGCCACTGAAATATTGAAGAGCAGGTACGAAAGCACTCTTACACCTGAGTTTGGCTATATCGTTCTTGTAGGGGATGTGAAGGTTGAACCAGTAGGTAAGATGATTCAGGGTGACGGAGCCACTTACCACAGGGCGTCTTTTAACGTTCTTGCCTTTGAGCCAAAGCTTCAGGAGATTGTTGAAGGTGAAGTTGTCGAGATCACAGAGTTCGGGGCTTTCGTGCGAATAGGTCCTGCTGATGCGCTTTTGCATATATCACAGATAATGGATGATTTTATATCTGCTGACCTGAAGCAAGGTATGATACTTGGAACAAATACAGGCAGAAAGCTTGTTGTAGGCTCTAAAGTGAGAGTCAGAATAACTGCCGTCAGCCTAGGAAGAGGCACAAGCATGGGAAAGATAGGAGTAACATGCAGACAGCCTTTCCTGGGTGCGCTTGAATGGATAGAAGAGGACCTGAAGAAGTTGAGTGCTGCTGCACAGCCTCAACCAGAACCTGAAGTAAAGGCAAAGAAGAAGCAGGGTGAGAAGAGTGCCTAGAGAGCTAGCCTGCAGGCAGTGTCATGCGATAACAACTGGTAAGGTATGCCCTGTCTGCGGCTCAACAGACCTGACTGAGAACTGGAGGGGGCTTGTAATATTGTTCCAGCCTGAAGGCTCAGATGTAGCTTCAGTCCTCGGCCTTACCAAGCCAGGAAGATACGCCTTGCAGGTAAGCTGATAGCAGAGGATGTTCCCTAATTTTGCAAAGCGATAAACCCAGCCTCACTCTTCCCGAAGAATTAAGGGAGAGACTGAAGGAGCCTTTTGGAAGGCTAATTCCTGATGACCAAGTAGATTCCTTCCTTCAACAGCTTAAGCAAGAAGGGCAAGTAATAGTGACAGTAGGAGACAGAACCACAAGAAGGTGCGAAGAAGCTGGACTTGAACCGATTTTGGAGATAATAGATAATAAAGAAAAAAGGGAAAAGGCATCGTATACATTTTTCCCCAGAAGAACGACAGTCATAAACAACCCTGCTGCAACTATAACTTTGGAAGCTATAAGAGAGATAGAATCTGCGCTGAAGGCTAGTTCAAGGAGCAGGTTGATAGTTTCTGGAGAGGAGGACCTGCTAGTTCTCCCAAGCATAATTTTTGCAAAGGACGGAACAATCGTACTGTATGGTCAACCGGGTCAAGGTCTTGTTGCTGTGACTGTTAACGATGAGTCAAGGGCTCAAGCAAAGAATATACTTCTGAAGATGGGCTGGAATCCAGGTATTCAAAGATAAGGATGCTTTGGACAATATTATCTTACAGGGGTCGAACTGCAATTTCCACATCTTTTATAAATGGTATCTCCTGGGGTTGAAAGAAGATGAAGCGACTGGAGCTGAAAGAGAATCCAATTTTGGCTAGAAGGGAGGCAAAGTATCTTTTCGAGGAAGGGGCTGGTAAGCTGACCAGGCTTGAAGCTCAAAAGCTTGTAGCTGCAGACCTTGGTGTCAAAGAAGAACAGGTTATTACAATATCGCTAAGAAATAGTCATGGTACAAGAAACCAGATAGGTTACTTCAGGGTCTATGATAATCCTTCAGAGGCAAGACTTCAGATACCAAAATATGTGTTTGTCAGGAATCTTCAGAAAGAAGAAAGGAAGAAGTTAATAGAAGAGGAGAAAAAGAAGAAGGCTCCCAAGGTTGCAAAGGCAAAGTGAGATGAATATCATGAATAATCTGGGAGGTCATTTTATTGTCTGAAGAGCAGGCAGTTGAGGAGGCCCCTAAACCAAGGGCTGCCAGAAAACCGAAGAAGCCGAAAGTCAGCCCAAAGGTGTACAAGTTCTATGCTATCAACCAGCAGGGGAAAGTTGAGAAATTAAGAAGAGAATGTCCAAGGTGTGGAAGGGGAGTGTTTATGGCACAGCACAAGGACAGATTGCATTGTGGCAAGTGCGGCTACACGGAATGGATAAAGAGAGTCTGATCATCTAAGTTCAAGCAGTCTGTTTCTTGCTGCAGTAAGTGAATTTGGCTGAACAAGGGCCTGAAATGGTAGCAGATATTTCTGAGCACTTGCATTTACAAGAACCCTTGGGTCGCCATGCTGAAGGTATCCCTTGACAAAGCTGTCAGCTAATTTCCAGACATCTTCTTCCTGCACCAATGTTGATGTGTAGTATATAAATTCTGCAACATCCCAGCTAGGGTCTCCGTTCTCTTCAGCCTGTTCCAGGTCTATTATTGCAATATCTTCTTCCCTGCAGATAACGTTGGTTGGCTTGGTGTCTCCCATGCTCATACCCGTCTGGTGAAGTTTCCCTAATGCTGAGGCGAACTTTGCAACATAACTCAGTATGACAGCATCAGAACCTTTCTCCCTTATCATATCTTCAAGAGAATACCCTTCAAGATGCTCCCTCGCCATAACTTTCTCCTCAGGTGCAACGACATACACTTTAGGAGTCCTTATTCCAAGCATTCTTAGATGCAAAAATCCTTTGTATTCATTTGCCAATCTGTGCATGGGCCTGGTTTCAAATGTTCTGGCTGTTAGTGCAACAAGGCTTGCTACCATCCACTTCAGCGACCATATATCCTGATATCTTTTTGAGACAAATGTGAATACTTTGCCATCAAAAATAAGTTTGTGAATTGTCGTTGTTGCGAAGAATTCGCCTATTGATTCAGCTTCATGTTTGAAATCTTTAGCCCCTATATCCTGTGCAAGTGCATCAAGCCAATCGGAACCGAAGACCAGTTTTCCCTCAGAAAGAGCAAGGTCCTTTCTCGGGTCAACAAGCTCTGCAGGGGGTTCTGGCTTTTCCTTTACCCTTCCTATCTTGGAGAAGAGCTCCTTGAATGCGACATCTACGCCAACCCTCCCTGCAAGGCCATGGGTTACGTATTGCCTTACTCCAAGCTTCGCAAGCCTGAAGGATGAGGCAAGTGGATACGATTTAACCAGCTTTTCAGCCCTTGACGAAAGCATGTAGCCTTTTTCAACACGCAGTAACATTCCTTCGCTGCACAGCATCTGCATCTGCCTTTCAATTTCGCCGGTTGCAAACTCTGCGTTTTCTTCTCCTGAAGGGCCAGAATAAGTTTTGATATAACTGTATGCTACGGGGGGATAGAGAAACGCTCTCTTCTTCAGCTTGTTAAAAAGCACATACCTTGCATTAAATATCAATTGGTCAGAGAGTGGCCCATACTTCTCGAGCAATTCCTGAACTGTTTCTACAACCACCCTTCTCTTGTATGTTGCTTCACACTCCTTGATGTAATCCTGCCCTGTAAGAACTTCAAACCTATTTAGAAGCCTGCCGCATACAAATTCGCCAAGATAGCCTGATTCGCAATCCTTTTTGAACGACTTGTTATCGACAAGCAAAGCTGAATAATACAAACCTTCTTCCATACCGTAAGAATATTTTGCGCTTGGTCTCAGCCTTTCAAGAACAACAATCATGTCATAATCGCTATCCTTCCTCCAATATCCAGATACCCTTGAACCGTATGCTACAACAGAAACTATGCCTGTTCCTTTTGATATCTTTTCAGCAATAGATATCAGCTTCTTTTTTGTTTCTTCATCTAAAGGCAATTACCATCTCCTTCCAGCAATCGACATTGCTCTTTCAACAGCCTTCGAATCGAAGTTCGGATTGGTTATTGCAGAAACAGGTATCTTAACTGCATTATCATCAGGCCTTACTACAACGTAAGGAAGTTTCGATTCCAGCCAGTTCTTTATCACTCTTTTGTTCAGAGCTTCGTCTGAAAAACCGTCAGAGAATTTTTTCTTTATTGCAGTTACAAGCCTGCTTCTCTTGCCGAATATAAGTTCGGGGTCCATTGCTTCCTGCATATCCTTGTAAGTTGCTTCAAACATTGTTGAAGGCGATGGGGATGAAAAAGGAGAATCTGTGAACCTCTTCACTAATTCAAGATAGTGTGTGAATTCATGAGCTACGACTGAAAGAAGTGTATCTTTGGAAGAGTAGACAAGCAAAGGTGCAGTGAACTCTACAAGCAGGTTCAGCCTTTGGTCTATAACTGCAGGGACGTTTCTTGCATAGTAGACCCCAAATACTCCTGTCTCAACTTCACTTTTGACAAGAATAAGAAGAGGCATTATGTAGTATGGAGGATAGCTTATACCTGAAGCCGTTTCAACCTCTTTTATCATCGACTGCAGTAAAGGCATCTTAGCTTCAATAAGGAGTTGCATATTTTCGCCTATCCTGCCATTTCTTACAGCCTCCTTGACCTTCCCGAGGGGGTCCAGCTTCAGCTTCTCCATCTTACCTGGCATGCATTCAGGGTAGAGAAAAGGATTTCTTGACTAGTGTTGAAGCGCTTTCGGTTTTTATAACCGTAAACATCGATGTCTGGCGATGGGAAAAAGGCTGACTGTTATAGCTTTAGGTGGGAATGCACTGCTGCAGAGGGGCGAGAGTGGTAGCTTTGAACAGCAGTTTGCCAATGCAAGTAGAACTGCAGAAACAATATGCAAGGTGATTGATAAAGATTCCATGCTTGCCATCACCCATGGAAATGGACCTCAGGTAGGGGCTACACTGCTCAGACATGATGCAGGAATGAAGATTTACTCTGTACCAGCCTTTCCAATGGACGTATGCGGGGCAGAGACCCAGGGATTCATAGGATACATGTTACAGCAGGCGCTTAATAATGAGTTTATCAAGAGAGGAATACGTAGAAAGGCACTGACAGTGATAACCAGAGTTCTGGTGGATGAAAATGATAAAGCGTTTTCGAACCCGACAAAACCTGTTGGACCATTCTACACAAAGGAGCAGGCTGAACAGCTTTCCTCATCTTATCCTGGGCTAGTATTTAAGGAGGATTCTGGCAGAGGATACAGAAGGCTTGTACCATCTCCCGAACCAAAGGAGATACTTGAGAAAGAAGAGATAGCCAGGCTGGTTGAACTTGGCTACGTTGTCATTTCAACAGGTGGAGGAGGAATACCAGTGATAGCAAAGAAGGAAGGAGGTTATTACGGAGTGGAGGCTGTGATAGACAAGGACCTTGCTGCAGAAAGATTGGCAAGCATCCTTGGGGCTGAGAAGCTGCTGATCCTGACAGATGTGGATGCGGTATACCTTAACTACGGGAAAAAAGATAGCAAGCCGTTATCTGAAGTTGGTGTTTCTGAGATTGAAACCTACATCAATCAGGGACAGTTCGCTTCTGGCAGTATGGGTCCAAAAGTAATAGCAGCTGCTAGGTTTATCAGAAATGGTGGAAGAGAAGCTATAATTGCAAACCTTAATATGCTAGAACAAGCACTTGATGGAAAATCAGGAACAAGGATCTTGCCTGATTGATCAGGCTGTGTATGATGGCTTCTTTCTGCCTGTTCTCATCGCTATGAATGTCTCTGTATGCTCTACTCCTTGAATATTGCCTATTTTATTGCTTACTATGCTGTGCAGCTCTTCCAGAGTCTTTGCCCTTACAGTGGCAAGGAAATCAAACCTTCCTGTGACCTCTGATACATCTCTCACTTCCGGCAATTCTGTCAGAGCCTTCAGCACTGCATCTCTAAGCTTTGCATCAGCGTTTATGCCAACGTAGGCCTGAACCTTGTAACCCAGCAGGTCCTCGTTTACATCGACTGTAAATTTCCTGATAAGTCCCCTTTTGACGAGTCTCTTTATTCTGCTGTAAGTTACCGATGCATTAACATTTATCTTCTTGCTCAACTTGGGGATCGATTGGTTTGCATCTTCAACCAGCTCGTTCAGTATCTTCATATCGATTTCATCAAATTTGTTCATTTTTCCCCCGACTCCACCAATTAGTGCAATAAATGTTGCTTATAAGCATAATTTATGATATTATTCCCTTTAGCTGCTTGATATATTTGTATTGCTATTATGCAAACGATACTATTACCAAAAATGAGAAGTTCTTTATCCTTCTGTCGTCAATTCTTAATTTGTATGCATTTTCCAGTCTTGGTCTGTCTTCAGGAGAGTAGCTGATTGTTCCGAATACGTGTTTTGGTTCGAAGCCTGATAAACGAAGATATTTTATTGTATCGCGAAAGGTGAAGAACCTAGCCTTAGAATAGAACCTGTGTCCCTTTTTTCCTTCTTGAATATACCTTCTTCCCCAGCTCGAATCAGCAGTAATCTCACCGATGACCAGCTTTCCACCTTTTCTCAACACTCTTTTTGCCTCACCCAGCATTGAATGAAGATTTTCAACAAAGCATATAGTGAAGGTAGAGAGAGCAGAGTCGAAAGAGTGATTTCTCAAAGGCAGGTTAGATGCGTCAGCCTGAACAACCTGTAGACCTCTATCTCTGCTCAACTTAAGAAGTTCTAGAGATAAATCTACCCCTAAATCGACTGGTAAATTTGAAGAAAAGACTCCTGAACCAACTCCTATATCCAAAGTTACTCCATCAGGGCTAGATAGCATTACAGCATTCATTTCACTCAGGAATATTTTTCTGTTCTTCTTGAACCAGTTGTCGAATTGGAAGGCATACCTGTCAAAAGTTCTCTTGATTTCAACAGCAGAAATTTTTCTTGACATTTTAGCTCAGGATTGAATGCTTTGCTTTTAACATTTGCTTGCAGAATGAATAAGAGAATTCAGGCATATATGGAAACTCTTGCGGCTTTTTTTATCCAGAGTAAATGAGAAAGGTATTTCAGAACCGTCAGCTGGGCTCTGTTGCGATGAGAAGACTGGGAAGGCGCAAGATTGCAGGTATTCTCACCATAGCACTTGCTTTAATCCTGGTATTGATAGTCCCCCTTGTCGTTCCCAATGGAATAAGTATAGCTTCGTTTGAACCTACTGCGAACCCTATGTACCCTATTACCACAAACCCAAGCTTTGAGCAGGGTCTTAATTCATGGTCAATATCACATGGCCCTAATTCGACTATGGAAGTTGTTAGCGGAGAGGGATTCACCGGAAGTCATTCGGTTTACATAAACGCTCCCCCCGGGGATATAATGACCAACCTTTTCTATCTTGGCAATCAGACATTGCCGCTTGACATCAACACTTCAACCTTCTTCTCGTTTGCTATGAAATATCAGGGTGAACAAGCAAGAAGCAATTCTGTTTCTTCTTTGCAAGTTATTATTGTAGTATCTTATTTGGACAAATGGAACATACCAGTATTCATATTTGTGGGAAATTACTCACTTCCACAGCAATACACTCTTGTTAATGAGACTACAATAGGGATAGTTCTGACTAAAGCTGCAACGATGAATTCAACATGGCAGCAGTACATTCTCCAGCTTGGAAGTGATAGAATGTTGAACCTTTACCAGCAGTTCTTGAAGAGCTATGGTATGACGGTTGTCAACAGCAGGCCCACCGACTACTTTGTTACCGGCTTCTTTATCCACCCTGTCAATATAATATGCTATTTGGATGATGTAGGCCTTTACAACAGCTACCCTGCAGTGGCAAAACTTGTCATAAACAAGGATACAATTTTGCCCAGCAACTCGATTCTTGGATGGATAAAGCTGAATAATGCAACTGTCTACTATACCTTCTCCTATGGAATGGTAAGAGATACATATCTTATACCCGTCAACATTCCTGTCGCTGCAGGAATGACCTTTGATATAAGTCTGCAGACTTTAACGGGCTTTTCAATAAGTGAGAATTTTACTGTAAAGAATGGCCCTCTGGTAATTTAAAATTTTAGAAACGCTAAATAGAAGCAGAGATGTAGCTTAACACGTGATATCGCTGGTAGGTGCTCCGAGAAAGGAAGAACTTGAAACTGTTTCATCTCTAACCAGGGTAAGGGGGAGCGTGCTGGTAAAGAGGGGTTTCGCGCATATGCTTAAGCATGGGGTGATAATGGACGTAACAAACGCAGAGCAGGCTCAGATAGCTGAAGAGGCTGGTGCAGTCGCAGTAATGGTTCTCGATAAGCTGCCCTATGATGTCAGAAAGGCTGGAGGAGTTGCCAGGACTGCAAGTCTAAAGGTGATAGAGGATGTTCTTAATTCAGTTACTATACCTGTTATGGCAAAATGCAGGATAGGCCACACTTATGAGGCCAAAGTCCTTGAAGAAGCAGGAGTGGATATGATAGATGAATCAGAAGTACTCACGCCTGCAGACGAGGAGAGGCATATCTGGAAATGGGACTTCGTTTCACCGTTTGTCTGCGGAGCAAGAGACCTTGGAGAGGCGTTAAGGAGGGTCTCTGAAGGAGCATCGATGATAAGGACAAAAGGGGAACCTGGAACAGGGAATGTTGCAGAAGCCGTAAGGCATGTGAGAATAGTAAATAATGAAATTGCCAGGATAAGGGGACTCTACCAGAATGGAGACGAGCAAGAGCTAATGAGGACTGCAAGGGAGTTGAAGGTTTCATACGAGCTGGTTGTAGAAACTGCCAGACTGGGCAGGCTTCCTGTTGTTAACTTTGCAGCGGGAGGGATTGCTACTCCTGCAGATGCTGCGCTGATGATGCAGCTGGGCTGCGATGGAATATTTGTCGGCTCAGGTATATTCAAGAGCGAAGACCCTGCGGAAAGGGCAAGGGCAATAGTGCTTGCAACAACATACTGGGATGACGCAAAGGTTGTTGCAGAAGCGCAAAAGATGATTGATGAGAGAAAATCAATGCTCGGTATGGATACAAAGCAGCTTGAACTCAGAATGCAGGAGAGAGGGGCTGAAGCCTGAATGGCAAGGAGAGTTGGGGTTCTGGCTGTCCAGGGAGATGTTGAGGAGCACATAAAAGCTGTTGAAAGGGCTCTGGAAGAAGAAGGTGAAGTGATTCTGGTAAAGACCCCGAACCATGTTGATTCAATAGATTCTATAGTTTTGCCAGGAGGAGAGAGCACAGCAATAGGTTCTCTTTCCATGCTTAATGGGACTTTATCCAGGCTGGGCAGCAGGTTGAAAGAAGGTTTGCCAGCGCTTGGTACATGCGCAGGACTTATACTTCTTTCGAAGAAGAGCAGGGACAGAGTTCTGGGAACAACAAACCAGCCCCTGCTGGGAGTATTGGATGTAGAGGTTAACAGAAATGCGTTTGGCAGGCAGAGCGAATCTTTTGAAACTGATATTATTATACCCAAGATAGGGGAGAAGCCTTATCATGCTGTTTTCATAAGGGCTCCTGTTATAACATCCGTGGGGAGCGAGGTAGAAGTTCTGGCAAGGACTGAAGAAGGTGTGGTTGCTGTGCAGCAGGGAAACATAATAGCGACTAGCTTTCATCCCGAATTATCAGGAGACAGCAGGCTGCACAGGTATTTCCTGAGCCTTGCTAAAAAAGACAATTGAAGATTAACATATAACAGTTCGACCTAGGTGTCAAAAATTCTTCTTCTCTTGCACTAAATAAGTGATGATTTTACCTCACCACTGAGGCGATCACGATTGGGTAGATTTACGATATTGTTCGGTTTCTGGATTATAGGCTATGCTCTCGGCTTCATGGGGTTCCTACTGCTATACAAGTCAAACGTGCTTCAAGCTCTCTACTCTTTTCTCCTTGCAGTATTCGGCAATTCACAACTGGTTGAGGCTTCTTTGGTAGGGTTCGCTACTTCATTCCTTACATTAGCCATGGTAATAGCCTGGAGCTATACAACCCAGAAATCATGATTATGCAGCAAAAACCTTTTTTTGTTCATATTAACTTAAGAACCAGCGCTATAAAAGCAGCTGTATAGCCTATTGCCATGTAGCCAGCTAGAGGTACACCGTACGAAACCTTCACCATAGCATTTGACCCTTCGTACTTCTTCAGAGAATCCCAGGCTTCTTCTGGGCTTGAGGAGAGCTGAACCCTTACCCCCTCTGATTCAATCTCTCTTGGTATCCATATATTCTGTCTTTCAGCTTCTTCCACGCTCATGAATTTTTCAATTCTTATCGAGCCTGACCTTAACGCTAGATAGGAGATATGAACTAAAGAAGCTATGCTCATACCTATGAGCTGGGGCAAAGGAGAAAGGTAGCTTGTACCTACACCCATAAAAAATAAAGCTATAGAATCCGCCTGACCGAAGACTCCCAAAAAATATGTAGCTATTGCAGCAACAGCTAGTATGGAAAGCTTCGAGGCTGCAAGCCACCATAGATTGCCAGATTCCCAAATTGATACAGGAATTGCTATTGCAGCAGGTATCCATACCCAGTCAGAAACCATTCTTTCCTTGAAGTCCTGGTAAGCTACAACGATAAATGTGAATGAAGCTAAAGCCTCAGCAAACACGCATATAGGTTAAAACAACAGATAAAAAAGGAATTTGGCCTGTCGTTATATAGCATGGCTTATGTAATTATGAATGAGAAGGCTTAATCAATTTGCTCTGATATTTCTCATTGAATCTGCATTAATAACTTCAATAATTTTACTGCATATTCAACTCAGGGTTGTTTCCATGGGTCCTCTTCCAAGCAAGTTGCTTCTTCCCTGAGATGCGTATATCTCTGCCACCCTGCTTAGATTATCTGCATCTTCAGGCCTTTTGTCCCACCTTATCCTCTTTATCCTTGGAAACCTGAGAGCATAGCCGGATGAATGTCTTGTGCTTTTTTGAATCGAATCAAAAGCGACCTCTATCACCACCTGAGGTTTAACTATAACACCATTCCATAACTCTTTTTCTGCTATCTTCTTGAAGAGTTCTGTCGTTTCTTTTATCTCTTCATCAGTAAGACCGCTGTATGCTTTGCCTACAGGCTTCAGTTTATCTCCATCCCAAACACCAAATGTAAGGTCTGAGAGAAGCCCTGCCCTTTTGCCATTTCCATACTCAGCCTTCATAACTACTGCATCTATAGTATCAAGCTCTTCCTTCATCTTTATCCAGGCTCCTCCCCTTCTGCCAGGGGTGTAAATGGAATCAGGGTCCTTCAATACAAGCCCTTCATATCCCGATTCCCTGCTTTGCCTGAAGAGTTGTGATATATCCTTCTCAGAATTGACCAAAAATATCTGAGATTTCATTATAGGCTCTCTTAGATTGAGGTTTTCGATTATCTTTCTTCTATCTTTAAGAGGTGCATTGAGCATATTTGATTCGCCGTATTTCAGAATGTCAAAGATGAAGTATGCTATAGGTATGCCTTTGAGTATTTCTTCGTTAAGATTCTTCCTGTGAAGCCTTTTCTGAAGAAGTATAAAGGGCTGAGGTCTTGAATCTTTCCAGGCTACTGCTTCACCGTCAAATATGCAGCTTTCAATGCCCAGCATTGAAAGAGCCTCTGTAACATCAGGCATAGTATACGTAATATCTTCCATCTTCCTAGAGAAAAGCTTCACACTACTGCCATCAACATGAGCTTGAAGTCTAATTCCATCGTATTTGTACTCTGCAAATACTTCCTTTCCAAAGTGTTCCCAAGCTTCTCTTTCGTCTGAGACCGGTAAGGCTAGCATGAAGCTGACGGGCCTCATAATTAAAGGTGCAGGCATTTCCTTCTCACCCAAAGCTGCCCTCTTAGCAACTTCCCCAATGTCGCCCATGACGAGATACCACTGCCTTACCATCTTCACACCAAAGGCAGATGCTATAGCATCAAGAACTATTCCTTCAGTCGCCCCTATTCTTAATTCGTTCGTGATTATCCTTATGAGATATTTCGCTTCCAATGGACTAGCTCTCAGCAGAAGCCCTGTCAGTATTTTCTTCTTTATGCTGCTGCTACCTTTACCTCTTGCCATAGCCATTTCATCCATCGATTTCTTAACCTCTGAAATAGTGAGCTGGCCTGAAGATAGAGAGTAAGCCTTCTCCTTTGTCTGCATCAGCTCCCTGACTACTTCTCCCATGTCTCCTTTCTTAAGGTAGATATCTCTTGTCTCTTCGCTGCTCACTTTTATCGTTGAACTGAGTGATTCCCAGATTATAGAGAAGCCTACTCCAACATCTCCAATTTCGCTCTCTTTACCCAGAATGAACCTGCATACAGTTGCTAAATCTTCTGCAGAAAGAGTTGAGAAGTATTCAGCAAGCATTCTGACCTTTTCGTTCTTGCTGCTGGTTTGAGAAACATTCTCTAAAGTTTGAGTTAGTGAGATAAACGAAGTATTATTCAATTCAGCGTCCTTGCCATCAGGTATGCATCTTCTCCATCCCTGTAATATCTGTAGAGCTTCTGTTTTACAGTGAAACCCAGACTCTCATAGAGCTTTATAGCAACAGAGTTGGAGATTCTTACCTCTAGATACATCTCTCTGCAGCCCCTGTCTGCTGCAGCTTTGAGCCCCTCTTCAACAAGAGCCCTTCCAAGGCCCTTGCCCCTGTGCTCCTGAAGAACTGCCACAGAAACTACATGCCCTTTTTTCAAAATGCTGAAATTCCTCATGTTGGAGAAACCAAGCTCCACTCTGTTCATTATGTAGCCTACAACTTCATCCCTGAGCTGGGCCACTATGAACCCTTCAGGAAATGATTCCAGCAGGTCATAGTAAAATTCATCCGAATAGTGCTCTGGAAGGGTTTTCATGTTCACCTCTATGACTTCCTTGACCTGTTCAGGAGAGCATCGTCTGATTACATAGCCGTTTAAAGTCCTCAAGACCTCAGACTGCAAGACAGGAGTACCTCCCCTCTGTATGGCTAAAAAGAGTATTAACCTTTCCTCATTCTTTATTCTCGTTCGGCTTTGTTGCGTGGAAACTTGAGCTGTCGGTTATAACGCCAGCTTTGAACCTCCACCCGTGTGATGATTGTACAGCTTCGAAAGCTTCTCTAAGAGAAGAGTAAGCTTTCATCTTCAACCTCCTTTCAACTATAGCCTTTGGCAAAGTGCTCACAAGGTGTACCTTTCCCCTTGAGCTTATGTTTTCAAGCATTGTTTCTTCCCAAGCTGAAGAATCCCTGCTCAGTTGTGCTCCATCAACTATGCTCCTCAGATAAGGAGAGCCTAGCCCGTCGCTGCATTCAGCAACAAGTATGATCTCCGCATCTTCTGCAGCAACCTGTAAGTTGTTTGATAACGAGAGAATGCTACCAGCAAGAGTTCTGTCTGCAGGGTCTCCCCCTGCTCCTATTATTGTAAACCTGGTTTGCTGAAACTCCACAGACCTTTTGCTTTTAAGATACTCCTTCATCTTTGACAATACTGCTTCGACTTCTCCATACCTGAATTCTAATATTCCCCTAGGCCCTTTCAGGAAAGCTATGACCTTCAAATCAGGTATCGATTTTGCGAACCTCATAGCGAACCAGCCAGAATCAGGGTCTCCTCCGGGATTCAGCTTTCTGTCCCACCTCTTAACAGCCTCGCGTAGCAGCCCTCCATAAGATGTAAGGAGAATATGAGGGCCATAGAATCCAAAAAGCGGGTCAAAGCTGAATGAAGAGATAACAAGGACCTTACTTTTGAGAAGAAATGATGGAATCTTAACCATGCTTCCATCGACCAAAGTATGCTCGCTGGCATCTGATACCTGATTCGAGTTGAAATCGAGAGGGTCTACTTCAATCATCCTAGCTTGCTTGCCTTGAGACTCCCATTTCTTGTTCAGCAAGTCAAGAATTACTTTGCTCTGCTTGCTTCCGTCATGCAATACCACGTCTGCATACTCAACATTATCAAAAGCAAGCTCTTCAGCATCAAGATGTTTTTCTGTGCTTTCGACAACGCTGCTCAGATACTCTGCCTTGATGTTGATCACTATTTCATCCTTGCCATATGGGAGCCATATCTCAGGCATATCAGAACCTGCAAATGTCCTTATTTATAGCCGTGCCTGAAACAATGTCAAAATTTATTTCTGTTAGGTTTCATACCTCAGTCGGATTGAAGGAAACAGCAAGTATACTGAAAAAAATAGAAGATAGGCAGATGGATTATGTAAAGGAGCTTCAGACACTGGTCAGGCAACCTAGTGTCTCAGCTACAGGCTTGGGAATAAATGAATGTGCTTCGCTGGTGAAGGAGATTCTTGAGAAAAGAGGTATTTCATCAACCATACTGAGGATTAAAGATGCTAATCCTCTTGTGTATGGAGAAGTAAGGGTTAGGGGAGCAAAGAAGACTCTCCTCTTTTACAACCATTATGATGTACAGCCTCCTGAACCTCTTGAGCTGTGGGGACATGGAGCATTCTCAGGCGATGTTGATAACGGCAGGGTATATGGAAGAGGAGCTGCAGATGATAAAGGTGAGATAGTATCTAGACTTGCTGTGTTTGATTCGTTTGCTGACCATCTGGAAGATTTGGGTCTGAATTTCAAGTTTGTTATAGAAGGCGAAGAGGAGATTGGGAGCCAAAACCTTCTTGAATATGCAAGGCAGAATAAAGAAAGGTTCTCTGCAGATTCGGGGATATGGGAGTTCGGAGGGGTTGACACAAAAGGAAGACCTGTAGTCAGGTTAGGGATGAAGGGGCTTCTTTACGTGGAACTTATGGCAAAAGGAGCTAAAAGAGACTTGCATTCCTCGCTTGCAGCTATAGTGGAGAGCCCTGTCTGGAGGCTTGTAAGGGCTCTTCATACTCTGAAAGATTCTGAAGATAATATAACCATAGAAGGATGGTATGATAAAGTCAGACCACTGTTTGAATATGAAAGGATATTGCTCGAGAAGTATCCTTTTGATGAAGAGGGGGCAAAGAGCTCTTACGGTGTATCCAGTTTCATAAACAACCTGACTGGGTTTGAGCTGAAGAAGAAGTTGATAGCAATGCCTACATGCAATATATGTGGCATATGGGCTGGATATACAGGAAAAGGTTCCAAAACTGTGCTACCTTCTGAAGCAAGGGCAAAGATTGATTTCAGGCTTGTGCCAGACCAAGACCCTGATGAACTGAAGGTATTGCTCAGAAAGCATTTGGATAGCAAGGGATTCAGGGATATAGAGGTATATTACACTGAGGGGGAGAAGGCTGCGAGGGTCAATCCTAACGAGCCTATATCGCAAGCAGCAATCAAAGCAGCATTCCAGGTATATTCCACGGAAGGGCTTGTTGAGATAAGCTCGCCAGCAACAGGACCTCTCTATGTCTTCACCGATGAACTCAAAGTGCCATGTGTAGCCATAGGAACAGGCCATCCGGATGATGCACAGCATTCACCTAATGAAAGTAAGAGTATAGATTCGTTCATAAAGGGAACTAAATGGGTGGCTCAAACAGTTTACAACTATGCCACAGGACAATATACTTAGCAAATGAAGAGGTTTGGGAAAACAAAGAAATCTATACCATTTATGCATGTTATGAATGAATTTGTGTCCCAGTGAATATATATCATCTGGAAAACTGCATGATAGCTATGTTTGTGTACACCTGATGCTAAAATGCCGAAGACTGTCTTACCTGTAAAAAGGGGCAACTGCTAAGACAGTTCAAAGGGATGCCAGACTAGTTGACATGGGGGAGCCTCTGAAACCATACAAGCTCATGAAGAATCGCAATAGTCTATGCCTCCAAGCTTTCATGCAAGACATTCATAGGACTGAGCAATGAAAGCAATATGGCAAGCGACAGAAAAAGTATGGAAGGCAAAGGGTTTACTCGACCGAGGATGTCACTAGAGCGATACAATGATATACCAGTCCATACATGGATTAACATGTCGAAAGTACCTTGATATTTCCGGCTGAAGTAAGACAGGGACAGATAAATACATTCCTGAGGGTTGTTGATTCATTTGGGGGTGTAGCTGATATTGCTCAGGTATCAAAGGAGCTTGATACTGACCTTACACAGCTATTGCCTATTCTTGATGCTGCCGAGCTTTTAGGCCTTGTTACGGTTGAAAAGGGAGATGTAAAACTGACAGAGACAGGAAGGCATTTCCTTTCTCTTAAAAGAGGGAGGTCTAACCTTGTAAGAGAGGCTCTCTCCAAGGTCGAGCCTTTCGCTACTGTGCTGACTATAGATGGGAAGTTCAAAGCAAAGGACCTTGCTGATGAGCTGAGCAGAAAGAACATCAGGTGGCATCATGAAGATGAAGTGAATACATCCATCCTTAATGAGATATTGATCAACTGGGGAATAGCTTCAGGCATACTTGAATACGATGGCTCTGACTCTACATTCTCTCTAAAGAAACCCATCTAGGTTAAGAGAGAATAGATGTGGTCAACATAGCTGTAGAATTGCTCAGACTTCTTATTTCTTGGCCTTGGCAGGTCAATTTTCATATCTTCGAGAACCCTGCTAGGTCTGTTCGAAAGAATGAGAATTCTATCCACGAGTTCGACGACTTCCTCTACGTTATGACTGACCATTATCACAGAATGTATAGGCGAAGTGGGACTTATAAGAAGTGAATATATTTCGCTCCTCAGATGCTCAGCTGTTAGCTCATCGAGAGAACTGAAAGGTTCATCCATAAGAAGAATTTCTGGCTCTAACGCAAGAGCCCTTGCGATACCAACCCTTTGCTTCATCCCTCCGCTTAACTCACCAGGGTATGCTTTTTCAAACCCCTTTAAATTGACATCTTCTATAGCTTTCCTTACTTTCTCCTTTCTTTCTTCAGCTGTCAGCTGCTTGCAAGGGAGAAGAGCTATCTCTATATTCTGCTCAACATTCTTCCACGGTAGAAGGGCAAAATTCTGAAAGATCATGAATACTTCAGGAGCTGGCCCGTTAACAGGCTTCCCCTTTATCCTGACCTGTCCCTTCGTCGGAGGTTGAAGACCGGCTATGATTCTGAGAAGGGATGATTTTCCTGCCCCTGATGGAGCTAATATACCCATGAATTCATTATAATTTGCATTGAAAGAAATATCCTGTATAACTTCTAATGTCCTTCCTTCAGTGCTATAGCTTAATCCAACGTGGTCAACCTCGAGCAGATGCTCAGCGCTACTTCTCATCTGCAATGCCTGTTCGCCCTCGGCCACAGCCTGCAATACAATTACCCCCTCTTTACCTCACATAAGCATATCTCTTAGTCGTTCTTGCGTAGAGCCTTCTCCACACCAATATATTAAACGTGATTACCAGTGCTGACATTGAAAGTAAGCTGAGACCCATAAGCAGCAAGTCGCCGTTTGTAGCTGCTATATCTATAACTTTTCCTATTCCTATAGAAACCTGTGTTATGGACTGTGACGAAGAGAATCCAGTTAATGAAACAGTGAAATATTCGGCAACTATTAGAGTGTTCCAGGCACCGCCTATCGCTGTTATTGAACCAGTTATGAAAGAAGGTAGAGAAGCAGGTATGTATATGTTCTTCCATGCTTCCCTTCCCTTTATGCCAGCAAGAGTAGCCATCTCTTCCACATCGCTGGGCATAGCTCTTACCCCAGCTACTACGTTAAAAAGAATATACCAGAACATACCAAAGAATATGACTATTGCTGCAGTAAGTTCTCCTCCAAAAGGGAGTTTTCCAAGAGACAATGCAATAGGAGGTAATAGAGCAGTAGCAGGTATTGCAGACAGAACCTGGAGGAGTGGCATGGAGGAACTGAAGAGTCTCTTCCTCTTTGCAAGAGATATACCCAAAGGTACGGCAACGGCTGCAGTAAGGATATAGACTGACCAGATCCTGATGAAAGAGACAAAGAGTGATTCAACAACGTATCCTTCATCAGAAACGACCTTCCTTATATCTAGCGCCCCTGCACTGCCAGCTATTGCCAGAGCTATTACATACAAAAGAAGGACAAGGAAGGCTATGAAAACAGCCTGAAGGACTTTTGGTAAGTATTTTACAACTTTATCAGAAAGGGTCTGCCTTGCAACATCTATCTTCAGCTTGGGCAAGCTTCTTGGTCCTAGCCTTGAGATCGATGAGAAGAGCCTAGCCCTAGCTGTAGTTCCGAACCAGGAATAGAGCCTGTATATTGCATCTCGCTTAGCAGGTCTTGCTTCTTCTCCCAGTTTGAATCGCTCTGCCCATGCAGCAAACTGCGCAAGGAAAAAGAGTCTCGTTAAGAGAACTGCAAGTACCAGAACAGCTATTGCAGCTGCATAATCGCTCCAGTCTCCCTGTGATGCATATTTTGCTATATCAACCCCTATACCATGGGAAACGCTGTAGAAGCTGCTTCCTAGAGAAAATATTTCGCTTGTAACCAGATAAAAAAGACCCACAGACCATGATGTTATGCTGTTATATGCTACCCTTGCCCAAGTTGATGGTATGTATAACTCTTTCAGTTTCTTCCAAAACGATAATCTTTCAAGATTTGCCAGGTCAATATAATCAGCTGGGATGGATTTGACTGATTCGTAGACTGCGAAGGCTATATTCCATGCCATGCTAGTAAATATAAGGAAGACTACTGCAAGGTTTATTCCCAGTTGCCCTGGCAGATAGTTGACAAATATCAGCAGAACTACGGGGAAAAAACCCAGAATGGGTATTGATTGAAGTACATCGAGCACAGGCAAAATTATCCTCTCAGCTTTCTTGTTCCTTGCAGCAGCAATACCAACGGCCCAGCTGAAGAGTATTGATAAGAGAAGAGCAAAGGCCATCCTTACCCAGGAATATGCTGTATCAAGAAGAAGCTGGGAAATTATCCCTAGGGTAGGGAAGGCCAAACTCGCCCACTACACATTGCTCTTCTGCGTCATGGATTTTAGTCTTGTCTCTCCTTTTTGAAAAGTCATTCTGCTATTCTTATCTTAAGAATTGCTATTAGAGATTCGAGTATTCTCTGGGTCATACCCCAGACTATCTTGCTGTTGTATACAAGGGCTCTAGTTCTTACTATTCTATCTGCTATTCTTATTTCTGAATATCTGTATTTCATATCCTGAATAGGAATCCAGAAAAGCTCTTCAACCTCCTGATTAGGCTTGAATTCCAGCTCTCCTTCTGCTACGCAGATAAAAGGGTAGACAGTGACCTCAGGCTGATTCCCTGGGTGCACAGGCTGCAAATAGCCAAGAAGCTCGAACCTGCTGCACACATCAAACCCTGTCTCTTCAAGAAATTCTCTGCAAGCTGTCCTGTCAAGAGTTATATCAGAAGGGCTGAACCTGCCGCCAGGAAATGCTATCTGCGCAGACCATCTATCCACTGCACTTGAAGCCCGCCTTTCAAAGAGAGCATTGACTCTTTTATTGAAAAACTTCAATACAACAAGCACAGCAGCATCTTCGTGACTTTTCCCAGCTGGAGAGCTAGATGCAGGACTAAGCAGGCTGCTGCTCCTTAACATCTCCTTCATGCTTGTATCTACATTCTTGGTCAGGAAACCACGACCTACCTGCACCATAACCCATGAAATTTTGATAGATGAACGTTTATACAGAAGCATAGCAATAAATGATTAATATGGTAGAAGATTTTAAAACGGGGAGCATCAAACCTCCCTGCTATGCCGAACCGTTATTCTGTACCACAACTTCCTTATGCATACAATGCTCTTGAACCATATATTTCAGAAAAGATAATGCAGCTGCATCATGATAAGCATCATGCAGCCTATGTGAACGGAGCCAACACCGCGCTTGATAAACTTGAGAAGGCCAGAAAGGGAGAGGCTCAGATAGATATAAGGGCAGTGCTAAGAGATTACAGCTTTAACGTCAATGGCCATATATTGCACAGCATCTTCTGGCCAAACATGGCACCAGCTGGAAAGGGAGGAGGAAAACCGGGAGGGGCTTTAGCAGATAAAATAGAAGCTAGTTTTGGAGGGTTCGACAAATTTAAGGCTCAGTTCAGCGATGCAGCAAAGACTGTAGAGGGAAGCGGCTGGGCACTGCTCCTTTACGACCCTGAGACAGACCAGCTGGTTCTGACCCAGATAGAGAAGCAGAATTTCATGCACCTTGCACAGATGACAATACTTCTGGGACTTGATGTCTGGGAGCATGCGTACTATCTGGATTACCTTAACGACAGAGGCAAGTATGTGGATAACTGGTGGAATGTTGTAAACTGGTCGGATGTAGACTCAAGACTCTCCAAGGCTAAGAAGTGAATTTTTTATTTTTTATTCATTAGCTACTGTAAAGTATATTTCATCCGAATTTATACCTTACACCATGCCCATCCCATTCGTGGTCGAAAGAAACTATCTCTGGAGGTCCTATAGCTCCGCATGTACCGCATGCAACACATGCAACATGGTCGAACCTGAGCTTTCCCTCTTTGATATCTTTGAGACTTGTTTCAAACGCCTCCCTACTGTATCCCTGCACAGGTTCCTTCTGGTTTAAGAGCTTTAAATTGTGGATGTAGAGGTCTTTGAACGAAGCAAAGACACCCTTGCTCGTAAAAAGTGTATAGCAGTTTACAGGGCAGGCCGGTATCCATGGCTTGTCCTCAGATTCGGAAGCCTTTGCCAAGTCTACTCTTATGTGGGACCTGCTCCTATCTTCGTCATACTCTAGCAAACCAGTTCTCTGCTGTATCAGCTGTATAGCATCTGAATTGACAACCCTTTTCTTAGAAAGTTCTGCAACTCTCTCGTCAATACTAACCTTCTTTACGAGAAGGCCTGTCCTAAATATGAAAGAAGGAATATAGCTGTAGATAAGCTTGCTTTCGCTTATTCTGCTATCTCTTGCAGACCTCTTTATATCTCTATAGATAGGGGATAGCCTCTCCCTGTATTCAGAAAGGCTTGCTGAATCAAACTTACCCTTCTGTGAAGCAGATAGATATGTTTCTGCAGCCATTATGCCTGAAGCTACAGCTCTCCTCATCCCATCTATCAGAGCTCCTATCTTGACAAAGCTTCCCAGAGCATCACCTGCTACAAGAAATCCATCGGTGTAAGGCTTTTCGAGCATGCAGGAGTAGCCTTTTGGTATATTATGCGCAGAATATTCAACCAGCTCTGCTCCTTCAAGAATTTCTGCTATCATGGGATGTGATTCAAACTCGTTAAGCACATCTATCAGCTTTCCTATCTCATAGAATCTTTGTGTTGTTGCCTCTATAAGAGAGCTCATCCCTACAACGAGCCCTACAGAAAGTGTATCCTTGTTTGTATAGAGAAAAGCTCCTCCTGACAGCCCGTGCATGAATTCTCCCAGGTAAAAGTTTGCTATACCTTCCCCCTCTTTTAGCGAGAACCTTTTTTCTATCTGCTCAGTGCTTAATCTGTAGACATGCTTTATACCATGATAGAGCTTCTCCGGAGTCAGCCTATCCCTAAGCGATACTGATTCAACCAGCTTTGAAGTTACACCTGAGCAATCTACAACTACTTTGGCTCTCAACTCTTCCCTGTTTGTTCTTACTCCTACAACTCTTCCGTTTTCGATTAAAAGGTCCTCAGCTGTTGTGTCTGTGGATAGCATCGCCCCTGCCTCCACAGCCTTGAGTGCAAACCAATGGTCAATCCTTCTTTTCAAAACAGAATAATCATGTCCTGTTCCTATATTGACATTAAAAAGGCCAAGCCTAGAGAGAAGGGAATTTTCTTCTAGCTTGTAATACTTGTAGCTTAATGCATCATCAGGCCTTGAAAGCATGTATACAGAATGATTGATTATCCTCCTTTCTGTAGGTGCCTCTTTCTCGAACTCTGGAAGCAGGTCGATTACTCCATAGCCTGAAACATAGCTGCCGTAAATTACGCCACCTGTCATATTTCTTTCTCCTGGAATCCTTGCCTTTTCAAGCATCAATACATCTGCTCCCTTTCTAGCTAAAGTTAGAGCACAGGCTGAACCTGCAGGACCTGCTCCTACAACTATGACATCGAATTCAGGCAGTGTTCTTCAGCCTCCTTATCATTTCGGGAAGGAATTCGTACAGGTCCCCAACTATAGGGTAATGGGCTATCTGAAATATGGGAGCGTTCGGGTCTATGTTTACAGCAACTATCTTTTTGGATTTCTGCATACCGACTCTATGCTGAAGTGCTCCACTGATTCCAAGAGCTATGTACACATCAGGCGAAACAGTAGCTCCTGTCTGCCCTACCTGCCTTTCCGGAATAACCAGTCCAGATAGCTCTTTGACTTCTGCATACAAAAGCGCCCTTGTTACGCCTATCTCAGCCTTTATGCCGAATTTACTTGATATTATACTCCTCAGCTCATCTGCCATCTCGTATGCTTCCCTGGGGTTTCTTGGATTGCCCCTGCCATCTTTCAGCACACCAAGGCCAAGGCTTATTATAACCTGAGCATCTCTTAGCTCCACCTTGGGTCTAGGTAATTCGACTATCTCTTTGACAACAGCCCTGTATGTCTTGCTGTTCAGAAACTCCAGTTTTTCCACAGAATTAATATTCACTTTATCATTCCTGTTCAGAGGCTTGAAGTTTCCTGGCCTGATTGTGGCCATCTGAGGCCTGTGCTTAGGAGTGTATATTTTAGCCACCCTTGTACCGAAGTCAGGCCTTATCTGAATGACAAGGTCTTTGTATGTTTCGTTCAGCCTTGGATTGACAAAATCGCCGACCTCCAATTCTATGTTATCTGTGGCAAGACCTGTTTTGAGCCTGTATGCCAGTCTTGGCGCAAGGTCTTTGCCCAATTCATCAGCTACAAAAAGAAAGGCATATGGTTTTCTTTCCCTGACAATCCTGGCTAAAAAATCAACGTATCTGAGGTTAAGCCTATCGCCAAGTTCTTCAGCGTCAGCATAAATTACGGAGTCAGCTCCGTACTGAAGACACGCATAAGGAAGCTGGCCAAGTTTGTAGCCGAGCATTACAGCGACAAGCTTTTGCCCCAGCTTATCAGCAACCTTTTTGCCTGCTGCTATAAGCTCAAGAGATTCTCTGCTAAGCTTATCTCCTTCTCTCTGCACGTATACCCAGACATCCCTGTAGACATCCTTTGTTGCATTGTTAGTAATTCTTTCCTGCTCTGCCTGTGCCATCATCTTGCGAAAAGTTCCTCCATCAGCATGTCAAAGTTGAAAATGCCAACTATGCCTTTCTCCATAAGCTCTTTGACCAGCTTTTCAGGTAGGTTGTTGACTAAATCTCCTCTTTCAAAAGGTGGGTATTCTTTGCCTTCAAAAGTAAGTTTATCGACTCTTTCAAGAAACACAAGACTTTTGCCAAGATACTTCTGCACAGGTGGCTTTCCTATATCTATCCCAGGACCAACAATGGTAGGTGAACCTGTTAGCCCAAGCCTTGAGGGGTCAGCCTGTATGTCAGCTGCAGAATATTTTCTAGCTTGTCTCACCTTACCTTTATAGCATCTTTCTCTCACAAGCATCTGATTTGAAGGGGAAGTCGGTCTTGGTCTGAATTCGGAATTAATAGTCAGCACAGCTGGCAACTGCATCTCCAGCTTCTGAACTAACCTGCCCATCTTTCTCTCAGCATATACTGTTAGAGATTCAGGGTCAACCTCAAAATCATCAACATATGTTGCATGAGGTAATTCAAACCCGAATAATTCTGACAGTGCTTCTGCCACCTGAGGACCTACGCTGCCAGTTTCCCCGTCTGTCGTTTTTATACCTGCAAGAACTATGAAATTCATAATCTCCTCTCTTGCCCTGCTTAACCTGTTGCGAAATTCTGCTTCATCTATTCTGTTTTCAGTATAATCCGAGACGATGCTTGTTTTTATTGGAGGAAGAGGAGAGTAGACCCAGTTTGGAATGAGGTTCTGCTCATAAAGCTGCCTTGCTCTTTCCAAAACTTCATTTTTCTTCGATTGAAGAAGGGAGTTTATTGCATCGATATGCAGGTCTATAATCTTCTTCACTCCAAGGCTTAAAGTGTATGCTGTAGCTAATGTATCAGCTCCAGCCATCTTTGGGTCGCTTAGAACGTATGCTTCATCCATCCCGAAAACTTCCACATCGTAAAGCTGAGATAAGATAGGCTGAAGTTTGAAATCGGGACCCATTGTTAAACCAATAACCTTTCCTCCAACCCTTCTCCTCACAAAATCGGCAGCCTCTATAGCCTTTCTATCGTGGGGGTTGAGAACGAGGTCCATTTCTTCCCTCTTCAGCACACCACCGACGGTGACGACCTTTGTTGTTCTGGCCGGCACCCCTTTGAGTAGGCAAATGATCAGCATGGGCGCCCAAGTTCGACACCTGACGTTGGTTCTGTTTTAAGGATATTGCAAATTAATGCATAGGGAAAAATTGTTAAGCAAAGATTAACTTATAATGTAATGCTGGCTAGAAGTGAATGACTTCCAAGCTTGACAGTGAGGTTGAAGAATCGAAAAAGATAGGAGCGAAATCTCTTCGTTATCATTCTTATTATAAGGGAAAGGTGCATGTAGAACTTAAATGCCCTGTCAGGTCTCTCGAGGATTTTTCTATCTGGTACACTCCTGGAGTTGCCACAGCTTCTCTTGAGATTGCAAAAGATTCTGACCTTTCATATGAATATACAAACAGGGGAAATCTGATTGCAATAGCATCAGACGGCAGCAGAGTCCTTGGGCTTGGAAATGTTGGACCGTATGCGGCGCTGCCCGTGATGGAGGGGAAGGCTCTTCTTTACAAATATCTGGGGGGTGTTGATGCCTTTCCTGTGGTGCTGCAGACGCACACTGCAGATGAGCTAATCTCAGCAATCCTTAACCTTCAGCCTTCTTTTGGTGGTATTAACCTTGAAGATATTGAAGCTCCAAAGTGTTTTTCAGTGTTGGAACAGCTCAGGGAAAAATCTAACATACCTGTGTGGCATGACGACCAGCAGGGTACAGCAACTGTAACACTTGCTGCGCTCATCAATGCGTTAAAGATTGTAGGGAAGAATATCCATGAAGTGACTGTGGCTATGGTCGGAGCAGGAGCAGCAAGCCTTGCAACAGCTAGACTGCTGGAAGAGGCAGGTTTGCCCGCTGGGAATATAGTTATGTGTGATTCATCGGGAATACTTCATCCAGACAGGGAAGATATGGATAGATTGCAACTTAGAAACAGGTGGAAATACGATGTTGCAATAAAGACGAATAGAGAGAGGAAGAAAGGAGGGATAGCGGATGCATTGGAAGGAGCAGATGTATGCATATCTGCAGCAACACCTGGGCCAGGAGTGATAAAGAAAGAATGGGTAAGCAGAATGCAGGATAATGCTATCGTATTTGCCCTTGCCAACCCAACACCTGAAATATGGCCCAGGGAGGCAAAAGAGGGAGGAGCCAGAATAGTAGCTACTGGCAGGTCTGATTTCCCAAATCAGGTGAACAACTCCCTTGTCTTTCCTGCTGTATTCAGGGGGAGTCTGGACGTAAGAAGCAGGGGTATAACTGATGAAATGTGCATAGCTGCAGCAACTTCTCTAGCTTCATATGCTGAAAAGAACGGAGGAATATCGGAGGAGCGTATATTGCCAACTATGGAAGAGTGGGAAGTCTTTACCGAAGAGGCGGCCTCAGTAGGAGAAACAGCGATAAAGCAGGGACTTGCGAGACTTAAGTTTTCTAATAAAGAGCTAAGAGAGATTGCTTATGCAAAGATAGAAAAGGCAAGAAAAAGAGTGAAACTGCTTATGAAGGAGGGTCTCATTCCCCCACCTCCGGAGTGATTAAAATGTCCCAGATGGAATTGACTATGAGAAAAGCCAAGGAGCAGGATGCTGAGCAGATACTTGAGCTTGTAATAAGACTCAAGAAACTGAACGAAGAATTTGACCCACTTTTCTCTGTCAGCGAGGATGCCAGAAAGGCTGGAGAACAGTATGTAAAAAATGCTATCAATTCACAGGAATCGTTTGTGGCAGTTGCTGAAGCTGGAAAGAGGGTTGTGGGTATGGTTAAAGTGGATTTCAGGACAAGGGTATTCTATACACCCAAGAGAGAAGGCAGAATAGTTGACCTTTATCTGCTGCCTGAATTCAGAAGGAAAGGATTTGGGGAAAAGATGGTGAACTATGTCTGGGATTCCTTGAAGGGTAAGATAGATATTCTAACTGTGGAATTTCCTAGCGCCAACAAAATATCGACGAGCTTCTATACAAAGCTTGGATTCAGACCTATAGTCAATATCTACGCGAAAAGAGACTAGACTAGCTCCTTTTTATTGAGGTATCTGAGCAACAGCCTGCCTGAGCACTTCTACGCTCTTTTCGAATGCCGCCCTTTCTTCTGGTGTCAGGTTAAGTTCTATTATCTTTTCAACTCCGTTGGAGCCGAGTGCTGCAGGAACGACGATAGCTATATCCTTAATTCCGTATTCTCCTTCAAGATACACTGATGTTGGTATAATAGCTCTGGTGTCTTTGACTACAGCTTCTACCATCTGTGAAACACCTGCACCAGGCGCATAGTTAGAAGACCAGCCTCTGAGCTTTATTATCTCAGCTCCGCTCTTCTTCGATTCCTCCATCAATTTAGCTATCTTTTCAGCAGGCAAGAGCTCTGAGACAGGCTTTCCTCCCACTGTTGTAAGCCTGGGCAAGAGAACCATGGAATCACCATGCTCCCCTATAACCATAGTCTGCACGCTCGAGACAGAAACTCCCAGTTCTTTTGCGACCAAGTATCTGAACCTTCCAGTATCAAGAGGACCGCTGAAACCCATGACCCTGTTCCTTGGGAAACCAGTAGTCTTGTACATCAGATATGTCATCACATCGAGCGGGTTTGTTGTAAGGATAACCTTGGAATTAGGTGCATATTCAACAATATTCTTTGCAACAGACCTTATCACCTCTGCATTTTTCTTAAGCAGGTCAAGCCTTGTCATGTCTGCCTTCCTCGTGAACCCGGCTGGAACAACAACAACTTGAGAACCTGACATATCCCTATAGTCATTAGACCCCCTTATGTCAATATCTATTCCTAGTGTTGCGCACATGTGGCTCAAGTCCAGTGCCTCGCCCTGGGGGAGGCCTGGAACTATATCCAGCAACGTAAGGTCGTCAAGCCCTTTTAGGGCAAGCTGGAATGCTATAGACCCTCCAACCCTTCCCGTACCAACTATAGTTATCATGTTGCAGGCTGAGAGTTCTATGGTAAATAAGCTTGGTTGATTATTTTGCAGCAAAAGATAAGTTGTTCTTATTTGCATATTATTTTGTGAAGGTCTGGTTTGACGATACTGCACTGAAAGTGCTAAAAACAATAAGACAAAAGAAGGGTGAGCCTTATGTTACAATAGTTGAAGATGGGTGCTGCTCGTTCAGCGGGGTCTTTGTCAGGCTTGACAAGCCTGAAGATAGTTTTGTTCATGTTGGTGATGTTGAAGGGTTCCAAGTATACATTAGGGATAGTCTTTATCCTCTTTACACAGACCAAGTGCTCGGAATAACAGCTTTTGAAAGAGTAGATGACAGCTTCTCTGCTGAAACAGAGTTCGGTTACAAGCTTTCAATCTTTTACAGTCCTGATGAAAATCAGAGAGAGTCAGATACTGCGAAAAGATGAAAATTATAAACCTGAAATGTTTGTTGAGCAACCATTCAGGAAAATATTAAAAATTTTGTATTTGAGCAAACATCGCACAAGATTTGCCAAAGACAATATGCAAATAAGAACATGCTAAATATTTTTAGTGACTTATGGAACAAAAAAAGGTTAATCTGTATAGTGCATACTCAATATTAAAATTATGTTTTCATGGTTTATAGAATGAAAATGCTGATTATAAA